>Ga0265798_10000292_pt1 | contig 90378 bp, 64 predicted proteins | sample P3T30metagenome_FD_192430 | JGI IMG/M metagenome (GOLD analysis project Ga0265798, IMG submission 192430) | Plant litter microbial communities from East Loma Ridge, Irvine, California - P3 T30 | ecosystem: Environmental > Terrestrial > Plant litter > Unclassified | place: USA: California... | reverse complement strand
CGCTGCGCTTGTTTGCGGCTTCGCGCAACCAACGCATGGACAGCGCCATACGACGAACCGGACGAACTTCCACTGGCACCTGGTAGTTGGCGCCACCGACACGGCGGGACTTGACTTCCACCAGCGGTTTAGCGTTGTTGATCGCGGTCGTGAACACTTCCAGCGGGTCTTTGCCCGACTTGGATTGAATGTGTTCGAATGCACCGTAGATGATGTTTTCTGCAACCGACTTTTTGCCGGACAGCATCAGAACGTTGACGAATTTGGCGACATCGGTGTTGCCGAATTTTGGATCCGGCAGGATCTCGCGCTTGGGTACTTCACGACGACGTGGCATTTCAATTCCTTCCTGTCTTCAGTTGAGTGTGGAGTCCACACTCGCGAAAGGCCCTCATGACCCTTCACTTACTCGGCCTTTCGGCCGGCTCAACTTATCTAATTAATGTGACGTGTCTGTGACACGACCGAAGATATTACTTCTTCGCAGCCTTGGCACGCTTGGCGCCGTACTTCGAGCGCGCTTGCTTACGGTCTTTGACGCCCTGGGTATCCAGTGCACCGCGAACCATGTGGTAACGCACACCCGGCAAGTCTTTCACACGGCCGCCGCGCAGCAGCACGACACTGTGTTCTTGCAGGTTGTGGCCTTCACCGCCGATGTACGAAATGACTTCGAAACCGTTGGTCAGACGCACTTTGGCGACTTTACGAAGTGCCGAGTTTGGCTTCTTCGGGGTGGTGGTGTACACACGGGTGCAAACACCACGCTTTTGCGGGCAGTTTTCCAGTGCCGGCGACTTGCTCTTCACAACCGCGGCTTCACGCGGCTTGCGAATCAGTTGATTGATGGTTGGCATCGTTCCTAATCCAACAAAATTGCTACTGAATTGACGACCCGAGACGGCGAACATGCAGGCCCGGGGACTAAAACCTAGTCCCGTAAGAACTGACAGCGGAGGCGACGATAGCCACTCAGCAAAGGAGCGGCTGCGAATGCGTATACGATGTGCAGAATAAAAACGAGAACTCGCGAATATACGCTGAATGTGACGACGGGTCAACCTATTTGCTGCCCTGCCAAGTTGTCGCTCGGCCCTGGGCCGGTATACCTTGGTAACTGTGGCATCACCACGACAGCAGGCCCTGCCCTTGCCTACGCAGCCGCCATTGCTTCGGCATCGGCGCCTGCCGGGATACGCATCGGCGCCGCCGGGTCGGTCACGGCGCGCCAGACGGCTTGTGCGACGTCCTGCGCATGGGTAACCGGGCCCGGTGTGCGCACGCTCGTCACCACGGTATCGAGCAGGGGCGCGTAGGCGTCAGGCATCCGGCCCGTCATGTGCGCTCGCGCGCTGGCGCCGAATTGCGTCTCCGGGGACCGGCCTGGCAGCACCAGGCGCAGGCGGATGCCGAGTGGCGCGAGCTCGAGCGCGAGCGATTCGGTGAAGGCGTTCACCGCCGCCTTGCTGGCGGTGTAGACCGACAACAGCGGCAGCGGCTTGATCGTGACCGCCGAGGTAACGTTGACAATCACGCCTGCGCCTCGTGTGCGAAACGCGGGCAGCACGGCCTGCGTCATGGCGATCGTGCCGAGCGTATTGGTCGCAAACACGCTGTGCGCGGTGGCTGTCGACATGCCCTCCAATGGATACATCACGCCGATGCCGGCATTATTGACCAGCGCGTCGATTGGCCCCGCGGCATCGATGGCTGCGCGGATGCTGGCCTCGTCCGTGACGTCCAGCGCCAGCACGCGCAGATGGTCGGAGGCCGGCAAGATGCTGCGGTCCGGGGTGCGCATGGTGGCCACGACGCTCCAGTCATGTGCGAGGAAGTGGCGGGCGATTTCCAGGCCGAAGCCGGACGAGCAGCCGGTAATGAGAACAGTTTTCATGATGGACGCCTGTGAATGGTTGCAGTACCCGTACGATAGGCGAGCACGGCCGGACGCGCTACAATCGCCAGTCCATATTCCATTTGCGAGAGTCCGGAAATGACCGACCCACTGGCCGAGGTGGTGAGCCTGCTGAAACCGGGCGTGCGTATGACGAAGGTGGTCGGCGGCGCCGGGCGCTGGGGTGTGCGGCGTGCCGAGACGGGGCAGCCCTCGTACTGTGTCGTCCTCGACGGCCACTGCCGGCTGGCCATCGAAGGTACTCCGGAGCTGGCGCTGGAGCCGGGCGACTTCGTGCTCATTCCGGCGACCTGGAATTTCGCGATGTCGAGCATGGAGGCGCCGCAGCCGCACGATGTCGACCTGCTCCCGGTGGCGCGCGGGCCGGGCGAATTCCGGCTTGGCGCTCAGGATGGCGCGCCGGATGTGCGCTTTATCATCGGCCACTGCGTGTTCGACTCGCCTGATGCGGCGCTGCTGGTAGCGCTGCTGCCACGCTTCGTGCACGTGCGCGGCGAAGCGCGCCTGGCTACGCTGGCGCAGCTGGTGGGCGACGAGTCGCGTCACCAGCGGCCGGCGCGCGAGGTCGTGATGGCGCGCCTGCTGGAGGTGCTGCTGATCGAGGCGCTGCGCTCGACGGCTGGCGGCGGGCCATCGCCCGGACTGGTGCGCGCGCTGGCCGACACCCGCCTGGCACAGGCGCTGCGCCAGATGCACGCGGCGCCCGCGCGCGCCTGGACCATGGCCGAACTGGCGCACGAAGCGGCGCTGTCACGCTCGGCGTTCTTCGAGCGCTTCAGCCGCGCGCTTGGCAAGGCGCCGATGGAATACCTGCTGGGGTGGCGCATGGCGCTGGCGACCGACCTGCTGCGGCGCGGCGCCAGCAGCATCGCCGAGGTCGCGCAGCAGGTCGGCTACAGCTCGGCGAGCACGTTCAGCGTCGCCTTCGCGCGCCATGTGGGCGTGCCGCCGGCCAGGTATATGCGCGAGGCAAGCTAGGTTGCGCGTGCGATCTCGATGAAGGCGTCGAGGTAGGCGGTCCCGGCGTCGACTTCGCGCGTGCCCAGGAAGATCTGCTTGAACACACCCTCCGGCCCGAGCCGCACCGGCGCCACTGCCATCCGGCCGGCGTACTCGTCCACCAGCCAGCGCGGCAGCGCGGCCACGCCGCGGCCGCTGGCTACCATCTGCAGCATGATGTCGGTGGTCTCGATCGTCTTGCGTTGGCGCGGCGCGCAGCCGGCCGGCAGGAAGAACTGGTTATAGATGTCGAGCCGCTCGAGGTCGACCGGGTAGGTGATCAGCACATCGTTCGACAGGTCGGCCGGCTCGGCATAGGTGCGCCCGGCCAGCGGATGGCTGGCCGCCACCACCAGCACCTGCTCATAGTCGAACACCGGCACGAAGTTCAGACCCGGCTTGAACAGCGGGTCGGGCGTGACCAGCAGGTCGATCTCGTAGCCGTGCAAGGCCTTGAGGCCGCCGAACTGGAAACGCTGCTTGACGTCGACATCAACCTCGGGCCACGCCGCCAGGTAGGGATCCACCACTTTTAATAGCCACTGGTAGCAGGGATGGCATTCCATGCCGATGCGCAGGGTGCCGCGCTCGCCACTGGCGTATTCGCGCATCAGGCGCTCGGCATGCTCGAGTTGCGGCAGCACGCGCTCTGACAGCGCCAGCAGATAACGTCCGGCCTGGGTCAGGCGCAGCGAGCGACCTTCGCGGGTCCAGACCGGCGTGCCCAGTTGTTGCTCGAGCTTTTTCACCGTGTGGCTCAGGGCCGATTGGGTCAGGCACAGCACGTCGGCGGCAGCGGTGAGTGAACCACGCCGGTCGACCTCGCGGATCAGGGACAAGTGGATACGTTCGATCATGTCGCATGAATGAAATTAATGGATGGATGAAATCATACCAATTTTATTCATGGGTCAAGCCGCCTATCATCGACTCATCCATTGACGAACAGGCTGAACCACCATGACGACCACCCACAACCTCGGCTTTCCGCGCATCGGCGCGCGCCGTGAACTGAAATTCTCTCTTGAGCGCTTCTGGAAGGGCGAAGCCCCGGCCCAGGAACTCGGCGCCCAGGCGGCGGGACTGCGCCAGCGCCACTGGCAGCAGCAATCGAGACTCGATTTCGTCCCGGTCGGCGACTTCTCGCTATACGACCAGGTACTGGACATGAGCTTCACCTTGGGGAACATCCCCGAACGTGCCCACAGCCATGGCGGCGACGCGCTCGACGCCTATTTCCGGGTGGCGCGCGGCCGCAGCGCCGGTGATCACGGGCACGCCTGCGGCAGCGTCCACGCCGGCGAAATGACCAAGTGGTTCGACACCAACTACCACTACATCGTCCCCGAGTTCAGCGCCGGCGCCCAATTCAAGCTCGACACCACCCGCCTCGATGAACAGCTGGCCCAGGCGCGCACGCTGGGTGTGAAGGCCAAGCCGGTGATCGTCGGTCCGCTCACTTACCTGTGGCTGGGCAAGGCCAAGGATGGCAGCGACCGGCTCGACCTGCTGCCGCAACTGCTGCCGGTGTATGCCGAGCTGCTGGCCTGGTTCGTCACCCAGGGCATCGAATGGGTGCAGATCGACGAGCCGGCGCTGGTCACCGAACTCGATGCGCGCTGGCAGGCCGCATTCACCAGCGCCTACGAACTGCTGCAGCACAGCGGCGCCAGGCTGCTGCTGGCGACGTATTTCGGCCGCCTGGAAGACAACCTGCCGCTCGCCTGCGCGCTGCCGGTCGACGGCCTGCACCTGGATGCAAGCCGGGCCCGCGACGAGATCGCGCCCGTCATTGCAGCGCTGGGCGAGGACAAGATCCTGTCGCTGGGCGTGATCGACGGCCGCAATATCTGGAAGACCGACCTGCACGCGACCCTGGAATGGCTCGAGCCAGTCCAGCGCCAGCTGGGCCAGCGCCTGTGGATCGCACCATCGTGCTCGCTGCTCCATGTGCCGGTCGACCTGCAGAACGAAACCGCGCTCGATCCCGAGATCCGCTCCTGGCTGGCGTTTGCCGTGCAAAAGCTGGAAGAACTGCGCATCCTGGCCCATGCGCTCGACCATGGCCGTTCGCAGGTGCAGCTGGAACTGGTGGAGAATGCCGCCGCGATCGATCGCCGCCGCGCCTCGAAACGGGTATCGAACCCGGAGGTAGCGCAGGCCCTGGCCGCGCTCACCCCTGAACTGGGCCAGCGCGCCAGCGGCCACGCCGAAAGGAGCAGCAGGCAGGCCGCCCTGCTCCAGCTGCCCAGCTACCCGACCACCACCATCGGTTCCTTCCCACAGACCGCGGCGATCCGCCAGGCCCGCAACGCCCATAAAAAGGGCGAGCTCGATGCGGCGGCCTACGAGGAGGCGATGCGCGCCGAGATCGCACGCTGCGTGCGCGAGCAGGAGGCATTGGGCCTGGACGTGTTCGTGCACGGCGAGGCCGAGCGCAACGACATGGTCGAATACTTCGGCGAACAGCTCGACGGCTATGCCTTCAGTCAGAACGGCTGGGTCCAATCGTATGGCTCGCGCTGCGTCAAGCCGCCGATCCTGTTCGGCGATGTGCGCCGTCCGCAGGCGATGACGGTCAAGTGGACCACCTATGCGCAGTCGCTGACCGACAAGCCGATGAAGGGCATGCTGACCGGCCCGGTGACGATCCTGAACTGGTCTTTCGTGCGCGACGACCAGCCGCGCGCCGCCAGCTGCCGCCAACTGGCGCTGGCGATCCGCGACGAAGTGCTGGACCTGGAGCGGGCCGGCGTGCGCGTGATCCAGATCGACGAGGCGGCGCTGCGCGAAGGCCTGCCGCTGCGGCGCTCGGAGTGGAAGGAGTACCTGGACTGGGCGGTGGAATCGTTCCGCATCACGGCCAATGGCGTGCGCGACGAAACGCAGATCCACACCCATATGTGCTATTCGGAATTCAACGACATCATCGCCGCGATCGCCGCCATGGACGCCGATGTGATCACGATCGAGACTTCACGTTCGGACATGGAGCTGCTGGATGCCTTCGATGATTTCCAGTACCCGAACGAGATCGGGCCGGGCGTGTACGACATCCACTCGCCCAACATCCCGAGCCAGGACCACATCGTGGACCTGATGCAGAAGGCCGCCACCCGCATCCCGCCCGCGCGCCTGTGGATCAATCCGGATTGCGGCCTCAAGACCCGCAACTGGGATGAGGTGCTGCCGGCGCTGCGCAATATGGTGGCCGCGGCGCATACCCTGCGCGCGGCGGCTTAATTCGAGGCCGGCGCCGGCTTGTGCAGGAAGCCGGCCACCGCCTTCACCAGCAAGGGCGACACCGGCAAGGACGGGTCGCTGTAGGCCGCGGCCTGCAGCGCCGGGTCGGCCCGCACATGCTTGAATACGTGGTTCATGCCGGGAATGATGGACAGGGTCGCATCCGGCTTGGCGCGCTGCAGGCCATTGGCCTGGGCGACTTCGACCTGGATATCGGTATTGCCCTGCACGATCAGCGCCGGCATGTTCAAGGCCGCGATGCGCTGTGCCGGCACGTACTTGAACCATGAGATCAGGTAAGGCTGGACGCTTGGCCGGTACAGGGTCATCAGCGCGGGCGGTACCTGCTCGACCGTGGCGCCGCCCTCGAGGGCGACGAGGATGCGTTCGTTCTCCGGCACCAGCTCTGGCGGCAGCTTGCCGGCCAGTTGCTTGCGCAGGATGGTCGCGGCGCCATCGGCGACACCGGCGATCGAGACAAAGGCCTCGGCGCCAGCCTGCTGCGCCGCCAGCATGCCGATCAGGGATCCCTCGCTGTGGCCGATCACGGCTACTGAGGCAAAGCGTGGATCGGCCTTCAGCTTGCCGACCCAGGCTGCGGCATCGTCCACATAGTTCTCGAAACGCAGATCGGATTCGGCCGCGCCGGCCGCAAGGCTGGCGCCGACGCCGCGCTTGTCGAAACGCACCGTGGCGATGCCTTCTTCTGCCAGCGCCACGGCCAGCATCCTGAGGCTGTCGTTGCGGCCAGGGATCAGGCGGCTATTGCCATCACGGTCGGTCGGGCCGGAACCGGCGATGATCAGCGCCACACGCGGCTTATCTTGTGTGGCGCTTGGTAATTGCAGGGTGCCGGCGATCTGGCCGGACGGCGTATCGAGAACGATCGGCTCGTCCCCCGTTTGCGCTTGGGCGATGCCGGCGGCAAGGAACAACAACAGGGTCAGCAATTTCATGTGCGCTCCACCGTAATCATCCTGGGCGAGACCAACAGCACGGCCAGCCAGCCCAGGAAGGAAAAGCAACGCCGCAAGCCGACGAAGCACAGGAACCAGACTGCCCACTGCGCGGCGCTGTACTCGAATGACGGCAATCCCGCCGCCGACATCAGGAACATCGTGGTGAATGCCGCCAGCGCACCCACGATGGCGGAGAACCACCATTTCTTTTCAAGTTCGGACATCCGATCCCTCATTCATTATTTTTCAAGCCGCCACGGCCACGCTGCGCTGCGCCAGGCAGAAGCCGTTGATGCGTTCCAGCGCATCGTTCGCCGCCTGCTCGTCGAGCCCTGCCCCGAAATGGTAGCGATGGGTCGCGGTCTCGATCTCGATCCGGCCATGGCCGAAGCCCAACGCGTCCCACTTGGCTTCCGGGCTCCAGGCTTCCGGCGCCGGCAGCAGCCGCACCGCGCGAATATCCTCCAGCAGGAACGCCAGCTCGATCGGCGGCAAGTCGCCTTCGCAGGCGATATACAGCTCGTCGCGGAACACGAAGTTGCGATACAGCGCCCAGGCGGCCACGCTGACGATGGACAGCGCGCAGGCGGTGAAGACGATGACGCCGGGAGACAGGTCGCCGCGCGCACCGCTGGCCAGGCCGTAGGCCAGCAGGCAGACGAAGCAAAAGGACATGCACGCGGCAAAGCCGCGCTTCTGGGTTGGACAGACGATGTGCAGGACCAGGCTGGCGCTCATTCCTTCTCTTCGAAAACGCTCTTGGTTGTGAAAGATACCACTTCTCGAAGGGGGAAATGTGCGCGAATTCTCTCGTGCGCTACACCCCGGGCCCCAGCGCCGCGCTGAACCAGCCCAGTTCACCGTCCAGCGCAGCCCGGATCGGGCCCGGCGTGAGGCCGGTCCAGCGCTTGAACGACCGCCGGAAATTGGCCGCATCATGAAAGCCCAGGTAGCGCGCGACCTGCTCGTTATCGGCCCGCTCGACCTGGAACAGCCATAGCGCCACGTGGGTGCGCACCTGGTCCAGCTCCCCCTGGAAATGGGTGTGGTGACGCAGCAGCTGGCGCTTGAAGGTGGCCGGGCTGACGCCGAAGTCGCTCGCGGTGCGCTCCAGCGTCGGCGCCATGCGCACCTCGGCCAGCAGGTAGTCATACAGCGCGGCCAGGATGCCCGGCGCGCGCTCCGGCTCCTGCTCGGCGGCCTGCTGGGCCAGGCGCGCCGCCATCTCGCTGGCGCGTGGCCACGGACGGTCGAGCCAACCCGATGGCAGCAGCATGGCGTCGAGCTGGCAGCCGAAGCGCAGCTCGGTGCCAAGGTGGACGTGGTGCTGTTCGACGTGGCGCGGGGCGCTGCGGTTGAAACAGAAGCGCCACGGCAGGCGCTCGCCGCCCAGCCAGCGGCACAGGGCGACCACCGCCGTCATGTGCATCTCGACCAGGGCCGGGCGGATGGCGGGAGCGCCATGGGCGTCGATCCAGTACAGCAGCGCCACGTCGCCCCAACTCTCGAAGCGCGGCCGCAACAGCGGCGTCAGGCGCGCATGGTAGCGGCACAGGGTCTGCAGCAGCGCGCGCAGGTTGGGCGCCTGCACCAGCGCATGGCTGGCGGCGCCGTCATGGCCAGGCAACAGCAGCTGGCCCAGCATGAAACTGGTGTCGGGGCTGTCCAGGGTGCGCAGGGTGTTTGCCAGCTGCTGCAGGTATTGCGCCGGTGCGACCAGGCTGTCGGGGTCGAGGCCGGCCACCAGCCCCGTGTCATGCAGCAGGTCGGCGTCGCAGGCATCGCGTGAGCGGCCGTATTCCAGCGCCAGCGCGGGCTGCTGGCGCGCCGGGATCGAGGGTTCTCCGGCTGGCTGCCAGGCGATCACACGGCATCCATCTGGCGGCACAGGTCGGCCAGCAGCGCGTCCGGCGCCCCGCGCGCCGGCGCGCAGCCGTGGCGCAGCGAGATCCTTACCCGGCCCTTGGGCGCGTGGTGGCGCATCGAGGACACCATGCGGCACAGGTGCTGGGCCGCGTCGCGCGCCTCAGGCTCGTTCAGGCCTGGCATCAGCACCGCGAAGCGGTCCCCGGCATAGCGGCACAGCAGGTCTTCATTGCGCAGGTTCAGGAGCAGCATGTGCGCCACCGCCTGCAGCACGCGGTCGCCTTCGGGCTGCCCGTGTTCGCGGTTGATGCGGTGGAATTCGTCGATATCGAACAGCACCAGCGCGCAGCCATGGTGATCGTCGCGGCGGCTTTCGATGCGTAGCTGCTCGCGCAAGTAGGCGGCATCGGCCAGCTGGGTGATGCGGTCGAATGGGCGATGGTTGCGGAATAGCCGCTCTCGCTTGCGCATGTGGTCGGACAGGGTGGCCTGCTCCAGGCGCCAGTAGTACATGCCGACGGTGAGCACCAGCATCCCGAGCGGCAAGAGCGACTCCAGCGCGTTGTCCCACAGCGCGGCCTTGTCGACGTCGACCACCTCGTCCAGGCAGTCGGCCCAGGAGCCGAGCATGATGCAAGCCAGGCCGCCGGCCAGCAGGCGCGTCACCAGGCCATCGGGGCGGCTCGACAGCACGGTCAGGCACCACAGCGCCGCCAGCAGCGAGGTGCCGCCTTCGCTGGCGATGTCGACCCAATCCCATTGCGCCATCGGGATCATCATCCCGGCGCCGACGAACAGGAAGGCGAAGGCGCCGAGCAGCGCGCCGATCAACAAGGCATGGCGGATGAGGTTGGACATGGGGGCAGCGTTGAAGGTGGATCGTCGGAACATAGCGCAGCCAGATGACCGCAGGATGACAGGATGACAAACCTGTAGCGCCGGTGCACAGGGTCCGATCAGCTCACGCAGGGTTGGCGGCTGCGCCGCCGACGCGTGCAAGCCATGCCGGCAGACCGCGTGGCTGAACGAAAGCCGGTTGAACGCGTCGGCGGCATAGCCGCCAACCCTGCGGGTCAATTCAGCTCATTCCGGCTTCTCGCAAAGATGGCGGTGGACTGGCGTCACCATTCGGTCACATTCAGGCACCAGAATCCGCCCCACTCCAACTATCTCCTTGCCCCCATGCGCCATCTCGCCCTACCCGCCATCACCGCCAGCCTGCTGGCCGCTGCCGGCGTCCATGCCGCCGAGGCGCCAGCCGCGGCCGTCGAATCGAGCGTGGTCGTCACCGGCCAGCGCGCCAGCCTGGCGCGCGCCATCGCGGCCCAGGAACAGGCCGACAATATCGTCAGCGTCGTCAGTAGCGACGACATTGGCCACCTGCCCGACAAGAACGCCGCCGAAGCACTGGCGCGCGTGCCCGGCCTGTCGGTCCAGCGCGACCAGGGCGAAGGCCGCTACGTGGTGGTGCGCGGCCTGGACGCCGACTACAACAGCGTGACCATCAACGGCGCCCTGGTGCCCTCGCCCGAAGCGACGCGGCGCGCGGTGGCGCTCGACGTGCTGCCGGCCGGACTGGTGCGCTCGCTGGAAGTGACCAAGTCGGCCACGCCCGACCAGGATGCCAATTCCCTCGGCGGCACGGTCGAAGTGAAAACCCTGTCGGCGTTCGACCTGCCGGGCAAGCTGCTCAGCGTCGGCGTCGGGGCCAGCCACGACACCAACACCGACCAGAACAGCCCGAGCGCCAACCTGCTGTGGGCCCAGCGCTTCATGGACGGCAAACTCGGCATCGCCGCCGGCCTGTCGGGCGAAAAGCGCAAGTTTGGCTCGGACAATGTGGAAACCGGCGGCGCCTGGGACGGCAACCGTCTCGAAGGTTTCGAGATGCGCGACTACCTGCCCACGCGCGAGCGCCGCGCCGGCGCCTTCAACCTCGACTACCGCCCGGACGCCACCACCAGCTACGCCCTGCGCGGCTTCATGAGCCGCTTCTCTGATGAAGAGTCGCGCGACCGCATGACGGTTGGCGACTTCGAGAACGACGACGAAAGCGTGGTCGAAGGCGAACTCGCTCCCGCCACCGTCGAGCGCCGCCTGCGCCAGCGCAAGTACACGCAAGAGATCCGCTCGCTCACCGGCTCGATGGACCATCGCTTCAGCGACACCTGGAAGATGCACCTGGAAGCCGCCACCAGCCGCTCCACCGACAAGACCCCGAACGCGATCAGCGACGCGCGCTTTACCAATAGCGAGAGCTTCGCCGATGTCGGCTTCACCAACACCCGTGCGCCGCACCTGATCGCCCCCGCCGGCGTGGCCGACGCGGCAAACTACGAACTCGATTCGTTCGCCATCGAGCGTGCCTATGCCAAGGATTCCAGCCACCAGCTGCGCCTGGACCTGCAGCGCGACTTCGACGCCGGCGACTGGAGCGGCGCGCTCAAGTTCGGCGCCAAGGCCACCCGCCGCGACAAGCGCACCGACACCGATGCCTGGGAATTCGGCAGCGATGACCCGGAAGACGACGACTACTGGGGCACCGGCCCCACCTCGATGAGCGCCTTCGTCAATGGCAATCGGCTCGACTACCCATTTGGCAACCTCGGTTACGCAATCGACCCGGGCCTGGTCCGCGCCCGCCTGGCAGGGCTGAACCGCGACGGCGCGCGCGTGATCGTCGATTCGGCGCTGGACGACTTCAAGCTGCAGGAAGACATCGACGCCGCCTACATGCAGGCCAGCCTGCGCCGCGGCGCCTGGTCGCTGCTGGCGGGCGTGCGCGCCGAGCGCACCCGCTTCAAGGCCGATGGCTCACAGGTGACGGACGAAGACGAGATCACGCCGCGCGGCGCCTCGCGCTCGTACACCAACTGGCTGCCGGGCATGCACCTGCGCTACGACCTGGACCAATCCACCAGCGTACGCGCCGCCTGGAGCAACTCGGTGGTGCGCGCCAACTTCGCCCAGCTGGCGCCGGGCGTCAGCCTGGACGGCGACGACGAAGCCACCATCGGCAACCCGGACCTGAATCCGCTGCGCTCGCACAACCTGGACCTGGGCATCGAGCGCACCATCGGCGGCGACGGCGTACTGTCGGCCTATGTGTTCACCAAGGACATCAAGGACTTCACTTATGCGAGCGACCTGGCCGGAACCGGCGACTGGGCCGACTTCTCGAGCGCGATCTCGTACAAGAACGGTGAAAAGGCGCGCGTACGCGGCATCGAACTGGCCTGGCAGCAGCCGCTGCGCATGCTGCCGGCGCCGTTCAACGGCCTGCTGATCGGTATTAACGGCGCCATCACCCATTCGCGCGCCGATATCGACAGCGCCGATGGCGACGGCGGAATCGGTGCCCGCGAGATCCGCATGCCGGGCCAGTCGAACCGCATCGGCAACCTGATGGTCGGCTATGAGGCCGGCCGGTTCAGCGCGCGCCTGGCGATGAACTACAAGTCGCCCTACCTGCTCGAACTGGGCGAGGACGTGCTCGACGCCAGCCAGGATCGCTATGTCGACACCCAGAAGCAGCTCGACTTCTCGATGTCGTTCAAGATCGACAGGCGCTGGCAGCTGACCTTCGACGCCAGCAACCTGAATAACGAGAAATACTACGTCTACATGGGCGACAAGGCCCGTAATTCGCAGCACGAACAATATGGCCGCACCTTCAAGATCGGCCTGAAAGCGAGTATCTTCCAATGAAAAAAATCGTCTCACTGATCGTTCTGGCGGCGCTGCATGGCGGCGCATCGGCCGCAGCACAAGTTGCGAAGGCCCCGCTCGATGCCGACCAACTGGCAGCCCTGCCGGGTGGCGGCTGGCTCGCATTGGACAAGCGCGGCCTGCGCCTGGTCGGCGCCGACGGCATCGACCGCGCCACCCTGGCCCTGCGCGGCGAGCGGCTCGACGTGCGCCCGGTGCCAGGCGGCGCGCTGGCGGTAATGGTCGACTCCAACCTCGAACAAGCCCAGCCGGTGCGCGTCGACCTGGCGGCCGGCACCCTGACCCGCCTGCCCGCGATCCCGAGCGCCGGCTTCGGCATCGAGGCGGCCTGCATGTACCGCGACGCCCAGAACCTCGACCACGTGTTCCTGGTCGGCGCGGATGGCCAGGCGCAGCAGTGGCTGCTGGGCGAGCAATACCGCATGGTGCGCCGCCTGGCGCTGCCGACCGGCGTCGAGCACTGCCGCGTCGACGACGCCTATGCCACGCTGTTCGTGGCCGAGGAAGGCATGGGCCTGTGGGCCTATGGCGCCGATGCCGAAGGCCCGTCGGTGCGCACGCCGGTGGCGCTTCGCGCACCGTATGGCAAGCTGAAAGGCGAAGTCCAGGCGCTGGCCGTGCTGCCGGGCGGCGTGGCCGCCCTCGGCGAGAAGGGCGAGCTGCTGACCTGGCGTCGCGATGGCGGCAAGTGGCAAGAGCAGCCGGCACGCGCACTCGGCGCCGAGCAGCTGGTGGCGCTGGGTGGCAGTTCGCTGATGGTGCAGACCAAAAAGGGTTGGCAAGCCCCCGCCCTGGCCTGGAAAGCCGGCAGCGCGCCGCCTCGGTCGCTGCCGATCGTGATGCCGCGCATGCAGACCGCGCCGGTGGCGCAGATGGGCGACGCGGCCGACGATCCGGCGATCTGGGTCAATCCACAGGATGCGAGCAAGTCGCGCATCCTCGGCTCCAACAAGAAGCAAGGCCTGCTGGTATATGACCTGGAAGGCCGCCAGACCCAGTTCCTGCCTTCCGGCCGCCTGAACAACGTCGACGTGCGCCAGGACCTGCGTTTCGGCGGCGAGCGCTTCGACCTGGCCCTGGCCACCCAGCGCGACGAACATGCGATGGTGCTGTACACGATCGACGCCCAGGGCGAACTGGCCGAAGCGGCGCGCCTGCCGACCGGCCTGGGCGACATCTACGGCACCTGCCTGTACCGCACCACCGAGGGTGGCCTGGATGCTTTCGTCAACGACAAGGACGGCCGCTATGAACACTGGCAGATCACCCGCGCCGGCGGCAAGTTCGGCGCCAGGCTGGCGCGCCAGTTCAAGGTCGCCACCCAACCCGAAGGCTGCGTGGCCGACGACCGCAGCGGCCTGCTGTTCGTTGGCGAGGAAGACAAGGCGCTGTGGGTGACCTCGGCCAAAGCCGACCAGCCGGCCACACTCAAGATGGTAATGCCGGTCGGCGAATGGCTGCACGACGACATCGAAGGCATGGGCATCTACCACGGCGACAAGCAGAGCTACCTGGTGGTGTCGAGCCAGGGCAATAGCAGCTACGTCGTGTTCGACGCGGCGCCGCCGTTCAAGGTGCGCGGCGCGTTCCGGGTCGGCATGGATCCGGTGACCGGCATCGACGGCGCCTCGGAGACCGACGGCCTGGAAGTGAGCTCGGCCAACTTCGGCGGGCCGTATTCGCGCGGCATGCTGGTGGTGCACGACGGTTTCAAGCGCATGCCGGAAGGCGCCCAGAACTACAAGGCGGTGGCGTGGGATGATGTCGCCAAGGCCTTGAAGCTGGAAGACTAAGAAGGTTCAGGCTCCACGAGGTGGCTGCTCAACCAGCGCGCCACCTCGGCCGCCCGCCCTTCGATGCGCGCGCCGAAACCCTGGGTCGCCAGCAGCGCGATGCCGTTCGGATTGCGCAACACGCCCGGCGCCAGCACCGGGCTGCCGCTGGCGGTGTCGATGAAGAACGGCGTCAGCCGCTCGCGCAGCAGCGGCGCCAGCACCAGGTTATGCGACGACACCAGCACCAGGTCGCGCTCGGATAACTGTTCCAGCACCGCGCAGGCGGCCGACACCGACTCCAGGTGGTTGGTGCCGCGGAACACCTCATCGATCAGGCAGATGCCCGCAGGCTGGCCGGCGGCATCCAGCAATTCGCGCGCCCGTCGCAGTTCCGACATATACAGGCTCTCGCCACCCAGCAGCGAATCCTCGTTCTGCATGCTGGCGCGCACCGGCAGCGCCGGCAGGCAGGCCCGGGTCGCGTAGCAGAAGCCGAAGGCGCGCGCCGCGATCGCATTCAGGCCGACCATGCGCAGGAAGGTGCTCTTGCCCGAGGCGTTCTGGCCCGAGACGAAGGCGCCCCGCCCTTCCAATGCCACCGACAGCGCCACTGGCCGGTCCATCAGCGGATGGACGCCGCCCTCCAGCACCAGCGTGCGCGCATCGCCGCGCTCGGTCCAGCACCAGCGCGCCGTTGACGCCAGGTGACGCGCCAGGGCCACGTCAGCCTCGAGGTTGGCGCAGGCCAGGTAGATCTCACGCAGCAAGACGCGTTCGGCGTGCACGATGCGCAACGTCTTGAAATGGTAGGCCACATTGGCCGCCGCGAACCAGTCGGCGTACTGGATCGCGCCCGGGATCATGCGCAGGCTCAGCGAGCGCGCCAGGCGCAGGTGCAGGCGTTCCGCTCTGGCGCGCGCCGCCACGAACGGCGCCAGGAGCGGTCCGCCCTGCCCGCCCAACAGACTGGTACTGCGCAACAGCGCGTGCAGCGCGCGGATGGTTGCACGCCATTCCTCGAGCGGACGGTGGAGGCGCATCTGCAGCGCCATCAGGGGAGCCAGCGCCGTCAGGGTCAGCATCCAGCCCAACGGCAGGGTCACCAGCGCGGCCAGCGATAACAGCAGCACGAGCGGGAGCAGCCATAGCCAGCGTACCCAGAACGGGATCGTCGGCGCCGTATCCTGGAACAGCAGGCCGGCCACCTCGGCATCGGCATGGCGCAAGGCAGACAGGCTGGCGTCGATTGCATCCAGCCGGACCGGGTCGTCCATCAGGGACTGCAGGCGCGCGCGCTGCGCTCTGCATGCCGCGTCGTCGATGCCGGCGCGCAGGCGCAGGTGCAGCACCTGGCGCCCGAAGATGCTGGCCTGCGGCGCCAGTTTCTCTTCGAACGATTCAAGCAGCAGGTCAGTCCAGGTCTGGTCGTCGATGCCGGCGGCGCCATCGAGGCGGTAAAGGCGAGCGACCTCGTCCGGGATGAAGAAGTGGCGGGGAGGCGGAGCGGATGGGGCGAGTGCAAGGCTGCGCCACAGGTCTTGCAGGCGGTCGAACAACGACACGAAGGTCTTTCTGGAGAACCGGCGACGCCGGGTGCCAGTCCAATATGTGAATGGATTGCCAACTTGCAAGATCGAGAACATTCGCCTAGTGAAATTACCCTGAACGCATATGGATTCCTGAATCAGACAATGTACGTTTCCCAACATACTGCGTTCCAAATCACTGGCACGATCACCTGCGCAAGGCTCCCCGCACTACTTCTGACAACGACAATCGAGAAAGGCAGGCCCCGATGAAACGCGCTTCGCTCGCAGCCGCGCTCTGCATGGTGTTCGGCTCCGCCACCGCCCAGCAGGGCGACGGCACCATGTTCTCCACCAAGATCAACGTCTGGAAACCCAACAAGGTGGAGGCCACGCCGGAGCGCATCGCCGCCCTGAAAGCGCCGCCGGGCTTCACGGTCAGCGCTTTCGCGACCGGCCTCAAGAACGCGCGCATCATCGCGGTGGCGCCCAATGGCGACGTCTACGTGAGCCGGCGCGACCAGGGCGACGTGCTGCTGCTGCGCGACGCCAACGGCGACGGCCGCGCCGACGGTGCCCCGATCACGGTGGCCAACCGCGCCGGCGCGCATGGCCTGGCGATCCGCGACAACAAGCTGTACCTGGTCACGGTCAAAGAGTTGTTCGTGGCCGATATCAAGAGCGACGGCCGCCTGGGCGAACTCAAGATGCTGGTCGGCGACCTGCCCGATTCGGGCCAGCACCCGAACCGCACCATGGCCTTCGGCCCGGACGGCATGCTGTACCTGAGCGTGGGCAGCACCTGCAACACCTGCAACGAGAGCAATGTGGAAAACGCCACCCTGCTGCGGGTTGCACCGGACGGCAAGAGCCGCACCATCTTCGCCAGCGGCCTGCGCAACCTGATCGGCTTCGGCTGGCATCCGACCACGGGCGAGCTGTGGGGCTTCGACCATGGCATCGACTTCCTGGGCGACGATGTGCAAGCCGAAGAGATCAACAAGATCGAACTCGGTAAACAATATGGCTGGCCGCACGTGTACGGGGCCAATGAGATCTACCCGCAAAGCACGCCACAGGGCGAGATCACCAAGGAGCAGTGGAAGGCGCGCAGCACCCCGATGGTGCTGGGCTATACCGCCCACGCGGCGCCGATGCAGTGGGTATGGGGCGCGGGCAGCGCCTTCCCTTCTGAATATCAGGGCGACGCCTTCGTGACCATGCGCGGTTCATGGAACCGGGTGCCGGCATCGGGCTACGAAATCGTGCGCGTGCGCTACGAGAATGGCCAGCCGAAGTCGGTCGAACCATTCGTCACCGGCTTCCTGACCGATGGCGGCAAGACCCATATCGCGCGCCCGGTCGGCCTGGCGCTGGCCAAGGATGGCTCGCTGCTGATGGCGGACGACGCCAACGGCGTGATCTACCGCATCGCCCACAGCGGCGCCAAGGCCGCCGCCGCAACGCCGCCGAAAGCGCCGGCCGGGCCGATGGAACAACAGGCCAGCAAGGGCAACAAGGTCCCGCTGGCGAACAAGCGCGCCGAGACGGACGCCAAGGGTCAGCTCAGCGTGTCGTCGTCGAGCTTCAGCGCCAACGGCATGCTGCACGAGCGCTATACCGAGTATGCGGACGGCGTCTCGCCGGCGCTGGCGTGGAAACCGGTCGCGGGCGCCAAGTCGTACGCGGTCATCATGGAAGACCCGGACGCCAAGCCGGTCACGCCGTTCGTGCACTGGGTGATGTGGAACATCCCGTCCACCATCACCAGCGTGCCGGAAGGCGTGCAGGAGCAGCCGCGCCTGTCCGACCCGGACGGCGTGCTGCAGGGCCGCACCACGCGCGGCGCGCCCGGCTACTACGGACCCAAGCCGCCGGTCGGCGAACCGGCGCACCGCTACCACTTCCAGGTCTATGCATTGGACAAGATGCTCGACGTGCCCTTCGGCGCCGACCGCGACCAGGTGCTGCAGGCGATGAAGGGCCATGTGCTGGCCAAGGGCGAGATCGTCGGCAAATACGGACAGAAGCAGCAGCCGCAGAAGTAGGCGCCAGCGCGGACACTCCTGTCCGCGTACGACCGCCAGCAGGACGGACGGACACCGCGGACAGCGCTGTCCGTCCGGTCATCACCATATGAATCAATGACTTAAGCGCTGGCACGGATCATGCACTAACGACAGGAAACCCGTCGTTACTGGACACCCCATGATCCGCGATACATCCCAACAAGACGCCGTCGTCGCCCCGCCCGCCGGCCACAAGATCAAGCGCCGCGCGCTGCTGATCGGCGCCGCCGCCGCCCTGGTCGCCGTCAGCGCCAGCCTGTACGCCGCCTGGAGCGGCAGCGAGCATTCCGTCTCTTCCAGCCGCGTGCGCATCGCCGAAGTCGGGCGCGGCACCCTGGTGCGCGACGCCGCCGTCAACGGCCGCGTGGTGGCTGCCGTCAGCCCCACCCTGTACTCCACCGCCCCCGCCACCGTCAACCTGAAGGTCGCCGCCGGCGACACCGTCAAGAAGGGCGATGTGCTGGCGGTGCTCGAGTCGCCCGACCTGACCGACGCCCTCAAGCGCGAAGTCTCGACCTACGAACAGCTCAAGGCCGAGGTGGCGCGCCAGCAGATCCTGGCGCGCAAGCAGCAACTGCTGGCCAAGCGCGAAGCCGACACTGCCGAGATCGAGCGCCTGTCGGCCCAGCGCACCGTGGAGCGCTACGACAGCGTGGGCGTGGTCGGCATCATCGCCAAGATCGACTACCAGAAGGCCCAGGACGCCCTCAACTCGGCCGGCATCCGCGCCAAGCACGCGGCGCAGGCGGCCAACCTCGAAGGCGACGACGTCCAGCTGGCGATCCGCACCAAGACCAACGAGATGGAGCGCGCCCGCCTGTCGATGGCCAACGCCCAGCGCCGGGTCGACGAGCTGACCGTGCGCGCGCCGGTGGACGGCTTCATCGGTACCCTGAACGTCCAGAACCGCATGGTGGTCATCACCAATGCACCCCTGATGACGCTGGTTGACCTGTCCAAGCTCGAGGTCGAGGTCGAGGTGCCGGAAACCTACGCCGGCGACCTGGGCCTGGGCATGAGCGCCGAGATCACTCTCCCAACTGGCCGCGCCACCGGCAAGCTGTCGGCGCTGTCGCCCGAAGTGGTCAAGAACCAGGTGCTGGCGCGGGTGCGCTTCGACGGCAACCAGCCCAAGGGCCTGCGCCAGAGCCAGCGCCTCACGGCGCGCCTGCTGATCGAGGAAAAGCCGAATGTGCTGCTGCTGCCGCGCGGCCCGTTCGTCGAGAACGAAGGCGGCCGCCATGCCTACGTAATGCAGGACGGCGTCGCCGTGCGCACCCCGATCCAGCTGGGAGCCACCAGCATCTCGGCGGTCGAGATCCTGTCCGGCCTCAAGCAGGGCGACCAGGTCGTGGTCTCCGGCACCGACGCCTTCAAGAATGCCGAGCGCGTCTCGATCAACAACTGAATCTACTTCAAGAACACAACCAGACCAAGGAGCAAACCATGCTGCGCATGTCCAACCTGAGCAAGGTGTACCGCACCCACATGATCGAGACCCACGCGCTGCGCGGCTTCGAGATCCAGGTCAAGCCGGGTGAATTCGTCACCGTCACCGGCCCGTCCGGCTCCGGCAAGACCAGTTTTCTCAATATCGCGGGCCTGCTCGAAGAATTCACGTCGGGCGAATACATCCTGGATGGCGTCAATGTGAACGGGCTCGACGACGCGGCGCGCTCGCGCCTGCGCAACGAGAAGCTGGGCTTCATCTTCCAGGGCTTCAACCTGATCCCCGACCTGAACCTGTTCGACAATGTCGACGTGCCGCTGCGTTACCGAGGTTTCAATGCGCGCGAGCGCAAGGAGCGCATCGAGGACGCGCTGGCCAAGGTCGGCCTGGCGTCGCGCATGAAGCACTATCCGGCCGAACTGTCGGGCGGCCAGCAGCAGCGCGTGGCGATTGCGCGCGCGCTGGCCGGCTCGCCCAAGCTGCTGCTGGCCGACGAACCGACCGGCAACCTGGACACGCAAATGGCGCGTGGGGTGATGGAACTGCTGGAAGAGATCAACGCCGCCGGCACCACCATCCTGATGGTGACCCACGATCCCGAGCTGGCGGTGCGTACCCACCGCAATGTGCACATCATCGATGGCCAGGTATCCGACCTGGTACGGCGCAGCCCCTCGCTGGTCGAGGTCGAGGTCGACGCCAACGCCGGCCTGCCGGCATAAGGAGCCACCATGTTCGGCTACTACTTCAAGCTCGGCGTGCACAGCCTGCGCCGCAATCCGGCGCTGACCGCACTGATGGTGCTGACCCTGGCGATCGGCGTGGCCGCCAGCGTCTCGACGCTCACCATCCTGCACATGATGTCGGGAGACCCGATTCCGTCCAAAAGCGAGCGCCTGTTCGTACCGCTGTTCGACAACGGCGGGCTCGATGACTACACTCCGGGCGCCGAACCCGGGGACACTCAGATGAGCTACCAGGATGCTGCCAATCTGCTGCGCGGCGGCCAGGGTGAGCGCCGCACAGCCATGTACGGCGTCCAGCTTCCGGTCGAGCCGCCACGCAAGGATATGTCGGCCTTCAAGGCCAATGGCGTGGCCCCGACGCGCGATTTCTTCGCCATGTTCGACGTGCCTTTCCTGCACGGCCAGGCCTGGAGCGAGCAGGATGATGAACGCGGCGCCGACGTCGTGGTTCTCGGTCGCGCCACGGCGGAAAAACTATTCGGCGATGCAAATCCAGTCGGCCAGCGTCTTACGGTGATGGGCTATGCCTATACGGTGGTCGGGGTTACCGATACCTGGATGCCTCTGACGCGTTACTACAAATTGGTCGGCGGCGGCCACCCAGGACAGGGCGAAGAATTCTTCATTCCATTCGCCAGCGCCATCCGCCATGAAACCGCGCATTCCGGCAGCATGAGCTGCAGCGGCAACCGCGAAAGCGGCTACGCCGCCCTGCTGGCGTCCGAGTGTACCTGGATCCAGTTCTGGTTCGAGACCCGCTCGGGTGCGGACCGCGCCGAGCTGCAAAACCATATCGACAACTATGCGAACGAACAACGCAAGCTCGGCCGGATGCAACGCAACGCCCCCAATATGCTGTACAACGTGATGGAATGGATGGAAAAACTCAAGGTCGTCGGTAATGACAGCAAGCTGTCGGCCTGGCTGGCATTCGCCTTCCTGGTACTGTGCCTGGTCAACACCATCGGCCTGTTGATGGCCAAGTTCTCGGTACGTGCGACCGAGGTCGGCATCCGGCGCGCGCTGGGCGCTTCACGTCGCGACATCTTCCGACAATTCCTGATCGAGACTGGCGTCGTGGGTCTCGCAGGCGGCCTGCTCGGCCTGGTGCTGTCGTTCGGGGCGCTGGCCCTGATCGGTATGCAAAGCACGCGCATGGCGAGCGTAGCGCGCATGGATTGGCAGATGCTGGCCCTGACGTTCGTGATGTCGATCGCGGCTGCCGTGATCGCAGGGCTGCTGCCTACCTGGCGCGCCTGCAAGGTCACACCGGCCATCCAACTCAAATCGCAATAACCCGGGAGTCCCCATGGAAATCCGTCCCATCCTTTCGGCGCTGCTGCGCAACAAGACCGGTCCGTTCCTGGTCGCGCTGCAGGTTGCGCTCAGCCTAGCCTTGCTGACCAATGCGCTGCACATCGTGAACGAGCGTCGCACCGTCGCAGCGCGCCCTTCCGGCCTGCTCGACGAAGCTGCCACTTTCTATTTCAAGGTGCGCAGCCTGAACAACGATACCCCGGAACAGATGCTGGCGACCATCAATCAGCAAACCGAGGTGTTGCGCGGGGTGCCGGGCGTGCTCGCGGTTGCGCATGTTTCGCAGATGCCCCTGTCGAACAGTGGCAGCACCAGCAGCATGTCCGCCAGCCGCGACCCCCAGCAGGAGACGTCGTCCGCCGCCATGTATGTCTCGGGCGATTCCGTGGTCCAGACCTTTGGCCTGCAATTGGCGGAGGGACGTGACTTTCTTCCCGGCGAGAAGATGGACATCAACGAGAAACAGGAACGTACGCCGCCCCAGGCCGTAATAGTCAGCAAGGCGCTGGCGGACAGGCTGTGGCCTGGCGCCTCGGCGATCGGCAAGGCGCTGTACTTCGGTACCGGCGACGCGCCGGGCGCGATGATTGTGGGCGTGGTCGAGCGCCTGCAGACCGCGCATGCCCAGATCGGGGATCTGGGTGAGTTTTCGGTCATCATGCCGGCGCGACTGTACGGTGAAGCCGGCGCGATATACGCCATGCGCGCCGAACCGGGCCAACGCGATCGCGTGATGAAGGATGCCGAGCAGGCGCTGCGCAAGTCGTCCGTGATCCCGATGATCCTCGAAACCGGCACCGTGGAACAGGACCGGCAGAAGCGCTACCGCGCTGACCTGGCGCTGTCGTGGATGCTGGTGACGGTCAGCGTGCTGCTGCTGCTGGTGACCTGCAGCGGCATCGTCGGCATGGCCAGCCTGTGGGTGACCCAACGCCGCAAGCAGATCGGGGTGCGCCGCGCGCTGGGCGCTCGCAAGATCGACATCCTGCGCTACTTCATCCTCGAGAATGTCCTGATTACCAGCGCCGGAGTGGTCGGCGGCGTATTGCTGGGCGTTGGCCTCAACCACTTATTGGTCAGCAAGCTGGAAATGACGCGGCTGCCGCCCGTGTACCTGGTCGGCGGCGCCGTCCTGTTTTGGGCGATCGGCGTCCTGGCCGCCTACGGCCCGGCGTGGCGCGCGGCCAGCACCTCGCCGGCGCTGGCCACCCGCAGTACCTGAACACAATGCTATGCTGGCGACCATGCCCACAGTTCTCATCATCGACGACAACGCCGCCGTCTCCATGGCGCTCGACGTGCTGTTCTCGCTGCACGATATCGCCTCGCTGCGCGCGGCCTCGCCCGAGGAAGGCCTGGCCATCCTCGCCGGCGAGCCGGTCGACCTGGTGATCCAGGACATGAACTTCACCGCCGACACCACCTCGGGCGAGGAAGGCGTGGCCCTGTTCCGCGAGATCCGCCTGCGCCACCCCGACCTGCCGGTGATCCTGCTGACAGCCTGGACCCACCTCGATGCGGCAGTCGACCTGGTCAAGGCGGGCGCCGCCGACTACCTGTCCAAGCCGTGGAACGACGAGCGCCTGCTGGCCACGGTCAGCAACCTGATCGAGCTGGGCCAGGCCAACCGCGCGCTCGGCAGCCGCCTGCAGCGCGAACGCAAGGCCAAGCGCGAACTCGAACTGAACTTCGACCTGCGCGGCCTGGTATGGCAAGACCCGGCCACCGAACGCGTGCTGCACCTGGCCTGCCAGGTGGCTGCTGCCTCCGTACCGGTGCTGATCACGGGCCCGAATGGCACCGGCAAGGAGCGCATCGCCGAGATCATCAAGGCCAATTCGACGGTGGCCGACGGCCCCTTCGTGGTGCTCAATTGCGGCGCCCTGCCGTCCGAACTGATCGAGGCCGAGCTGTTCGGCGCCGACGCCGGCGCCTACACCGGCGCCTCGAAGGCGCGCGAAGGCAAGTTCGAAGCGGCCGACGGCGGCACCCTGTTCCTCGACGAGATCGGCAACCTGCCGCTGGCCGGCCAGATGAAACTGCTGCGGGTGCTGGAAACCGGCCGCTTCGAGCGGCTCGGCTCGAACCGCGAGCGGCAGGTGAAGGTGCGCGTGATCAGCGCCACCAATGCGGATCTGTCGGCGATGATCCGCGCCGGGACCTTCCGCGAAGACCTGTTCTACCGCCTGAACGTGATCGAGCTGCGCCTGCCGCCGCTGTCCGCCCGTCCGGCCGACATCCTGCCGCTCGCGCATTCCTTCCTGGGGCGTGGCAAAACGCTGCATGCGTCCGCCGAGGCGGCGCTCACCGCCCACGCCTGGCCCGGCAATGTGCGCGAACTGAAGAACGTGATGGCGCGCGCCAACCTGCTCTCCAGCGGCGACACCATCAAGGTGGCTGACCTCGGCCTGCCGGCCGCCAGCCTGCCGGCCCCGGAGTCGGAGCTCGACCGCGACGCCATCGTCGGGGCGCTGGCGCGCGCCGGCGGCGTGGTGGCGCAGGCGGCGAACGAGCTTGGGCTGTCGCGCCAGGCGCTGTACCGGCGCATGGAGCGGCTCGGGATCGCGCGTCCATGAGTAACTGCGAATGAACCAGGCGCCGGCCCGGACCAGGTTTTCGCTGGTCACGCGCCTGTCGGCGCTGGTCGGCACCCTGCTCGCACTGGGCATGCTGGCCGCGCTCGGCCTCGATTCACTGTTTCCCGGCCGGCCGGTCTTGGTCGCGGGCCTGTGCCTGCTCGGCCTGCTGCCGATCGCGATCATCACCCTGCGCTCGCAGGTCCAGCCCATCCTGTCGCTGTTTCGCGCGCTGGAGGGCACGGTGGACAGCTACCGCGACGGCGACTTCTCGTTCAGCCTGTATTGGCCGCACAACGATGAACTGAGCGACCTGATCGCGGCCCATAACCGGCTCGGCGCCGTGCTGCGCGAGCAGCGCCTGGGCCTGGCGCAGCGCGAACTGCTGCTCGATTCGATGGTGCAGAACACCCCGGTGGCGATGCTGCTGGTGGCCGACTCCAGCGCCCACGCCCAGGACGGCGTCATCGTCTACGCCAATGTCGCCGCGCGCCAGTTGCTGGCGCATGGCCGCAAGCTAGAAGGTCATGCGCTGCCCGCGGTGCTGGGCGATGCGGCGCCGGCGCTGCGCGAGGCGCTGGCGCGCGGCGGCGACGGCCTGTTCAACACCGGCGAGGGCGAGAACGAAGAGGTCTACCACCTGGCGCGCAGCACCTTCATGCTCAACGGGCGCCGTCATGAGCTGCTGCTGCTGCGCCAACTGACGGTGGAGTTGCGGCGCCAGGAAGTGCAGACCTGGAAAAAGGTGATCCGGGTGATCAGCCATGAGCTCAATAATTCTCTGGCGCCGCTTGCCTCGCTGGCGCATTCGGGTGCCGAGCTGGTACGGCGCGGCCAGGTCGAGCGCCTGCCGCAGATCCTGCAAACCATCGGCGAGCGCACGCGCCACCTGGAAAGCTTCATCCTCGGCTATGCGCGCTTCGCCAAGCTGCCGTCGCCGCGCCTGGAAGCCTGCCCGTGGCCGGGCCTGGTCGCGCGCCTGGCCGGCCAGGTCGAGTTCTCGGTCGAGGGCGAGCTGCCGCCAGATCCAGCCTGGGTCGACGCCGCCCAGTTCGAGCAGGCGCTCCTGAACCTGCTCAAGAACGCGCATGAGTCAGGATCGACGCCCGAGGACGTCGTACTGCAGGTGCGACGCGTGCAGGACCAGCTGCGCATCGACGTGCTCGATCGCGGCAGCGGCATGAGCGAGACGGTGCTGACCCAGGCCCTGGTGCCCTTCTACTCGACCAAGCGCAGCGGCACCGGCCTGGGCCTGGCGCTGGCGCGCGAGATCGCCGAAGCCCACGGCGGGCGCATCCTGCTCGCCAACCGCGACGGCGGCGGGCTGGCGGTGACGCTGTTCCTGCCGGCGTTGCCCGGTGCACCGTCGACCTGAAAGGACAGCATGCTGACCGTCATCGGCAAGGCCACCTCGATCAATGTGCGCAAGGTGCTGTGGACCTGCACCGAACTTGGCGTGCCGTTCGTGCGCGAAGAGTGGCAAGAAAGCCATGCGGCGCTGAATCCGAACCGCATGGTGCCGGTGCTGGTCGACGACGGTTTCGTGCTGTGGGAATCGAACACCATCTGCCGCTACCTGTGCGGGCGCCATGATGGCGCTGCACTACTGCCACCCGATGCCCAGGCCCGTGCCCGCGTCAGCCAGTGGATGGACTGGCAGGCGACCGAACTGAATACCGCCTGGCGCTATGCCTTCATGGCGCTGGTGCGGGGCAGCCCGGCGCACCAGGAGCCGGCGCTGATCGAGGCCGGCATAGCCACCTGGAACCGCCACATCGGCCTGCTCGACGCCCACCTCGGCGCTCATGGTCCGTATGTCGCCGGCAGGGGCTTCTCGCTGGCCGACATCGTGCTTGGCCTGTCGGTCAACCGCTGGCTGATGACGCCGATGGTACGTCCCGATTACCCTCACGTCGCGGCCTGGAATGCATGCCTGGGCGAACGTCCTGGCTTCGCTGCCTGGTGCGGCAACGGCATCGCCTGAGCCGGCTCTGGTAAGATCGGCTTTCCCCGAGGTCCTTCCCGCTATGCCGCCATCCTCCATCGATCCCCGTTTCGCCCAGCCCGGCCATCCGCCGGCCACCATCGACGAATTCGAGGGCGTGCGCGTCCTGCACCTCGGTACCTCGTGGGTGCAGGGCGCGATGCGCATCGCCAAGCCGGACACGATCGAGCTCGAATACGTGCAGATGATGATGATGTGGACGCTGTTCCAGCGCGCGCCGCGCCATATCGCCCAGCTCGGGCTGGGCAGCGCCGCGCTGACCAGGTTCTGCTATCAGCGCTTTCCCGATGCCCGCGTGACGGCGGTCGAGCTCAATCCGAATGTGATCGCGATCTGCCGCGCGCTGTTCGGCCTGCCCGACGACGACGAGCGCCTGGCGGTGCGCGAGATGGACGCGCTCGACTTCGTGCTCGACCCGGCCAACCACGGCACGCTCGACGTGCTGCAGGTCGACCTGTACGACCAGGACGCGCGCGGCCCGGTGCTCGATTCGGTCGAGTTCTACCAGGGCTGCCACGATTGCCTGGCGCCGGGCGGCATCATGACCGCCAATCTGTTCGGCGACTTCGGCAACTACGACAAGAACCTCCTGCACATGGGGCAGGTGTTCGACGCCATCGTCTGGCTACCCGAGGTGCACGACGCGAACATCGTGATGCTGGCCTTCAGGGATGCGGCCGAGATCGATTTCTCGGTGCTGTACGAGCGCGCCAGCGAGATCAAGCGGCGCCTGAACCTGCCGGCCAGGAACTGGGTCAACGGCCTGAAAGAGTGGATGCGCGACCACGGGTGAGCCTATCCCGACGGGTAGGAGGAAGCTCGTGGCGATGCATGGCGGGCGTGAGCAAGGCGCAAGGAGGCCGCATGGCGGCGCCATGCAACGACGCGCAACGCAGCACACGCTTGCCAGGCGCGCCAGGAGCGACTCCTACCTGCCGGGGCAGGCTCTAAGCATGTGGCGCGGCTTGGGCGGCTGGCGCCCAGGATGCTGGCCGTTCACGCCCAGCTCGGACGCCGGCACCGGCGCGCCGAGCAGCGCGTACACCGCGCCACCGGGTTCGCGTTCCAGCGCCAGCACCGGAAACACCCGTTCCAGATTGGCGTACTTGGCCCAGGCGCCGGCGCCGCGCGAGGTCGCCGGCGGGATCGACATCGCGGCATAGCCGCGCGCGCCCTTCTCTAGCGCCGCGATGCTGCGCAAGCGGGCATCGTGCGCATCTTCATCGGCATGGTTGCTGTCATCGGCATGCGAGCAACGCACCCGCAACTGTGCGCCGGGCAGCGAATGGTCATGGAGCTTCTGGTTGGGGGCATGCCAGAGCTGCATCAGCACGATCCCGGTCGGCCCATGGGCGTCCCAGGCGCTTTCGAGATTGCCGTACTGTTCCAGTCCATAGCGTTTGCATAGCTGCGTGATATTCATCTAGTCATTCCGTTGCCGTTGGCGCCGCTCACCGCTGCGGCGGGCGGCGGGATCCTGCATGGCGCGCAACAGGATCCCTCGTGAGACATTGCAGCTCTCCAGGTACACCAGCCCCGCCGTGACGCCACGCGTCTCGGCCAGGAACAACGCATATTCGGTAGCAAGCGCGGAGCGCTCGTCGATTCGTCGTTGGATCATGATGTGGCTGCCTACGATGTGCGGCGAAAGCGCCGCCTTCAAACCTCATCCTAAGGCCCCCGCATGGCTCATCCGCGGAAATCTTGTTAGAGAACGTAACAATCGGGCAAACATTTACTGCAACATTTCTTGGCAAAAACTTCTTTACGCTCAGCGCATTACCCGACACTCATAAAAAAGCGATGCGCTGTGATGCCCCGTCGCTTTTCCGCGACGATTTGCCAAAATTTCACGTTCGTATTTACTTATTTGAATTGCTTCGCATTTTCTTTCCAATACCCATTGCTAAGATCAAATGACACTCGAATGACAGGGTGACATGACAAACATCAACGCAGGGGATACTGGAATGAGAACGAGAAAGACCATGAACGCACTGCCGCGTCGCGCCCTGCTGGCGTCGGCACTGATGGCGGCGCTCGCGCCCGCAAGCGCCCAGGAGGCGGCCGACAATATGTCGCAAGTCGTCGTGCTCGGCTCGCGCACCCAGGCCAAGACCGCGCTCGATACCGCGGTGCCGGTGGGCCTGATCAACAGCAAGGACCTGCAAACCGCCGGCACGCTCGAACTGGGCAAGGTACTGCAAAACCTCGACCCATCGTTCAATTTCACCTCCACGTTCGTCAGCGACGGCACCGACATCATCCGCCCCGCCACCCTGCGCGGCCTGGGCCCGGACCAGCTGCTGGTGCTCATCAACGGCAAGCGCCGCCACCAGCAAGCCCTGGTCAATGTGCAGCAGACCATCGGCCGCGGCTCGGCCGGCACCGACATCAATGCGATCCCGCTGTCGGCGATCCAGTCGATCGAGGTGCTGCGCGACGGCGCCGCGGCCCAGTACGGGTCCGACGCGATCGCGGGCGTGATCAACATCATTCTCAAGAAAGGCGCCACCAACGGCAGCCTGAGCGCCAGCGCCGGCACCACCGACGAAGGCGACGGCGACAACTACTCGGCCAGTGCCAACCGCGGTTTCGCGCTGGGCGCCGATGGCGGCTACCTGAACCTGTCGGTCGAGGCGCGCAAACGCGACGAAACCAACCGCGCCGGCCTCGACACCTTGCGCGTCAACCCGCCGCGCGTCACCCAGCGCCTCGGCGACAGCAATGCCAAGGACTATTATTTGTGGATGAATTCGGCCATCCCGACCGCCGGTGGCGAACTGTATGCCTTCGGCGGCGCCTCGAAACGCAAGGGCGATTCGGGTGGTTTCTACCGCCCGGCGGAAGACTCGCGCAACGTGCCCCAGATCTATCCGAACGGCTTCCTGCCGAATATCGTGACCACGGTGCAGGATGCCTCGCTGGCGGTCGGCTACCGCCACGACCTGCCCAATGGCTGGAGCGCGGACGCCAGCGTCAACCATGGCCGCAGCCAGCTGCAATTCCATGAGCGGAACTCGATCAACGTCAGCTATTGGTACGAGAACGGCGAGTCGCCGACGTCGGCCGATACCGGCACGCTCAAGTTCGAGCAAACCACCTTCAACCTCGATTTCAAGGGACCGGTGAACGTGCTGGGCGGCGAGCTGTTCGTGGCTGCCGGCTTTGAATGGCGGCGCGATAACTACGAGATCGAGGCCGGCGACCCGGTGTCGTACCAGTACGGCCGCACCAACAATCCGGCCATCATCATCCGCGACCAGAACGGCGGCATCGCGGCATCCGGCATCCAGGGCTTCCCCGGTTATACGCCGGCCACCGCGGTCGACGACGGCCGCCACAACACGGCCTACTACCTCGACCTGGAACGCAAGTTCGGCGACAGCGTCACGCTCGGCGCAGCGGCGCGCCACGAGCGCTATTCGGACTTCGGCAACACCACCATCGGCAAACTGAGCCTGCGCTGGGATCCGAGCCGCACGGTCGGCATCCGCGCCAGCGCCTCGACCGGCTTCAGGGCGCCCGGCGTGCAGCAAAAGTTCTACAGCTCGGTCTCGACCAACCTGAACGCAGCCGGCGTGCTGACCGAAACGCTGACAGCGCGCGAGGACAGCGCCGTCACGCGCGCCTTCGGTATCGCGCCGCTGAAGGAAGAAACCTCGAAGAGCGCCAGCATCGGCATGATCCTGCGCCCGACCCAGGGCTTCTCGGTGACGGCCGACGTCTACCGCACGCAGATCGACGACCGCATCGTCTTCTCGAGCAATATCGCGCCCGAGTCCGGCGCCTGCCCGACGCCGGCAGCGTGCCCGATCCGTTCCATCCTCGATCCGCTGCGCGTGGGCCAGGCCCAGTTCTTCACCAATGCGATCGACACCACCACCACCGGCTTCGACCTGGTGGCGCAGCAGACCATCAAGGGCCAGGGCTCGACCCTGGTGCTGTCCGGCCAGCTGGGCTTCAACAAGACCGAAGTCGACGCCCGCAATTCGCAATCGCCGGTGCTGACCGGTGCGCAGCTGTTCGACGACGCGCAAGTGACGCTGATCGAACGCGGCCAGCCGCGCAAGCACCATGTGGTCTCGGCCGACTACAGCACCGGGCCGTGGAACGTGACGGCGCGCGCCAACTACTTCGGCGAGGTGCAGGGGCAAGGCTTCACGGCGCCGTTCGTGCAAACCTGGGAAGCGAAATGGATCGTCGACCTGACCGGCCGCTATGCCTTCAACAAGCAGCTGTCGCTGTCGGCCGGTGTGAACAACCTGTTCGATACCTATCCGACCCGCTGGGATCCGGTGCGCGCGGCGCCGTTCCCGCAGATGGGCTTCACGCACTGCTGGGAGACCTGCCCGTTCGGCATGAATGGCCGTTCGGCGTATGTGAAGGCGGACTATACGTTCTGACCTGATGGGGCCGGGCGCGCGCGTCAAGAACCAAGCAGCGTGAACCCGGCCCAGTAATAGGGATGGCCATAGGAAGGCTTCGTCACAGGCTCGTCGACCGCTTTCAGGCCGCGCGCGGCGCCACCCTGCGCCGCGCGGTGGATCTGGCGCACCTGGGCCGCGCGCAGTGCCTCCGGCTTGCCGGCGCCGCGCCCCAGCGCCCCGTAGAAGTCGGTCATCAAGGTGGCGGTGGAGCGGTCCGACACGCGCCACAGGCTGGCCAGCACGTGGCGCGCGCCGCGCTCGCGGGCCAGCCAGGCCAGGCCGGCGAGCTCCCGGCCGCTGGCGTCGACGCCGGCCGGCACCGCGGTTTCGCAAGCCGACAACGTCAGCAGATCCAGGCCGGCAAAGCTGAAGCGCGCCTGCGCCAGTTCAGCCAGGCTCAGTTGCTGCCCCTGGCCCAGCACCAGGTAGGAGCCGTCATCGCGCCCCGGACGCAGCACGAAGTGGCTGGCAATGTGCACCATGCTGTCGCGTTGCAGCGCGCGTTCCAATGCAGCGGCGGTGAAGCCGGCATCGAGATAGGTCGCGCTGGGGATCTTCCCGGCCTTGCCGATGGTGCCCACCGCCTGCAGCTCGCGCGCGACAAATGGCAGGGCCGGCAAATCTCCGCTGGCCTGGCTTTGCCCGAACAGGGCCACCGAGCGTGGCCGCGGTGCGAGCGCCGTCCTTGCCGCGCCACCATCGATGTCGGCGCTGCCTGTCACTTGCAGCGGCAGGCGCTCGACCAGCCACTGACGGCCATCGTGCAGCATGGCGAACGGCAGGTAGCGCAGCACACCACCCAGCGACAGCGTCAGGGTGCGTGCCTGCGCCAGCTCCGGCAGCACCGGTTCGAGCAATTGGCGGAACAGGCGCCCGGCCTGCGCCCGCGGATCCTTGCCGGGGTTTTGCGCCAGGCTGCGCAGCTGGGCGATATCGCGCACCAGGCCGGCCTGATCGACATCGAGGGTCACGACGCGCGCAATACTGTCGTGCTGGACCACCAGGCGGATATGCTGTGCGCCCACCAGATAGGTCAGGTGCAGGCGGCCCGGGGCCAGCGTGGCGCGTGTCAAGCTGGTCCATTTTTCGGCGCCTGTCGCGACCGCGGCCACCTCGACAGATTGGGCCGGCCCGCCCCACTCCAGCGTGGCCTGGTCCAGCAAATCCTTCATGGCTGCCTGCGCCGCCGCCAGTTCGGTCGGCCCATCGGCATCGCCCTGCGCCTGGCGCGCCCTGGCCTGGGCCAGCACCTGCCCGGCCTGCTCCAGCGCGCGTGCGCGCTGTGCGAACTGGCGCTCGGGCGCTGCATCGATGCCGTCGAAACGCAAGCGGGCGACGCGGACATCCTCGTTGCTGTCAGTGCCGGCATCGGCGCCGCGCACCAGATCGTGGAATTCATTTTCCTCGACCATCGCCAGCACACGCTCGGCTTCGCCGATGCGGTGCCGGTCGAGCAACTGGTCGACCAGGCGCTGGTAGGCCTCCTTCTTCAACTGGACGAAGCTGTGCTGCTGCTCGACCGGCAAACCGGTCGTGTTTTCGCGCGCTGCCTGCAAGGCATTGACGGCCACCTTGCCAAGGAAGACGGCATGCGCGCCGCCATCGAGTTCACTCAGCTGGGCCGCCGCCCGGGCCTGCAGCAGCGTAGAGTGGTTGGCCAGGCCGATCGCCATGGCGCGCGCGCTGTGCGCCCGTGCCAGCGCGCGGTCAGGGCCGCGCGCATGCAGTGCGGCTGCATCGAGCAGCGCGCTGGCATAGGCCGGGTTGGACAATCCGCGCTGCTCACCCACCTGCTGCGCCAGCGCGTTGCTGCGTGCGGCCAGCACAGCCAGGTCGGCGCCGACCCGCTCGGCGCGCACCGCATCGAGCGCCAGCGCGATCTCGAGCTGGCCGTTGGCGACCGGGTCTGGCAGCGCCGCCACCCGGCTGGCCAGGCCCGCGAGCGCGTTCTCGGCCTCGTCCTGCCGGCCCAGTGCGCGCAGCGCTTGCGCACCGAGCATGATGGCGCCGCGTTCGTCGCCATCCAACTCGCCGTGGCTACGCGCCAGCGCCGCGGCGCGCTCGGTTTGCGCCAGCGCCGCGCCGGCCTGGCCCAGCGCCAGCAATGCCCGTGCATGGTCGAGCTGGTGCGCCACGCACGAGGCGGCGACGCCGCCCGGGGTGGCCAGGCAGGCCCGCACCGCCGCCTGCGCCGCCGCCGCCGAGCGGCCGAGACGGTTGTTGGCGAGCTGGGTTTTTGCCACGTCCTGCCAGGCATTCACGGTCTGGGCATGGTCCTCGCCCAGTGCCGTACGGCGCAGGTGCAGCACCCGTTCGGCCTCGCCCGCGGCCTGCGCGGTTTCTCCCAGGCGCAGGTGGATGCGGGCCACGCGCGCCAGCGCGTAACTGATGTCCACCGCATCCGGGCCGAAGCGCCGGATCGCGCTGGCCAGGCCCAGTTCGGCGAAGCCCAGTGCGGCGGCGTCGTTGCCGGCCTGGGTATGCCAGGCCGCCATGTCCTGGACACTGGTCTGGGTTTCAGTGCGGTCGGGACCGAACGCCGCCAGGCGGATCCGGTAGGCGCGCTCGAGATAGTAATACGACTCCTGCATCTTGCCCTGCCCGAGCAGCAGGACGCCGACATCGCGCATGCCCCAGGCGTGGTCGGTACTGTCGGTGCCGGACGTACCCTCCCAGATGTCCATCGCCTCGCGCGCGTATGGCAGGCCGCGCGCATAGTCGCGTGTAACGATGGCGATACCGGACACATTCGACAGGGTGGTGCCATACGAGCTGCTCTTGACGCCCGCCAGCTGCCCCTTCACGCGCAAGGCCTCGTCGCCCCACTTCCAGGCCAGGTCGTAACGGCTCCACTGGCGGTACAGGTACATCAGCTCGGACGGGTAATACATGCGCTCGCGGTATGGATCGTCGGGCTGCGCGCCGCTGCTGAGCCGCTGGCGCAGCGCCCAGCCTTCCAGCAGGGCCGCCTCGCTGTCGGCAAAGCGGTGCACATGATGCAAGGCTTTCCCAACCCTGAGCAGGCTGGCCGAGATGCCGTGCTGGTCGGTGGCCTCGCGGCACAGGCGCAGCGCCTGCTCGTACGATGCAAGCGCCTCAGCGTAGCGGCCCTTGTTGAAGTCTTGCTCGCCCACGTCGATCAAGGCGTCGGCAGCGGGTTGGCAGCTGGCTGCCAGGGCCGGCGCGCCCGTCGCCAGGCACAGCAACGCGGCCAAGCCGAAGCTACGCAAGCCGGCGCTGAACGACTGCCGGCGCTTCATTGCGCGGTTCCTGGCGCGACCTGCCAGCTGACGCGCGCAACCTGCGCCCCGTCGGGACGATGGCGGCGTGCCAATGAGGCGCCGCGTTCGCCGTCCCCGTTCACGCCATCGCGCAGTGCGTCGAATACCGCGAAGCGGCGCGGCATGGCGCCCTCGAACGCGGGCGCGGCCACCAGCACCAGCCATTCCGGTGCGCTTGCCGCGCCTTGCGCGGTGACCTCGAACGCTCTTTCGAAGCGACCCGACTGCGGCGGCAGGCGGTTGCTGTCGCCTTCGAAACGGGGAAACACCCGGGTGGCCGGTCCGGTCAGCGGCAGGTGCACGATGCCGGCATCGACCGACGCTTCGCCGCCATTCTCGACGATCACGCGCAGGCGCGTGCCGGGCGCCAGCAGGCCCAGGTCGCGGTCGACGAAGGGAAGGCTGACACCGGCCTGGCCGGGCGGCTTGATCTCGATGCGTGCCTGCAGCAGCGGGGACGCCGCGGCTGTCGATGGCAGCGCCAGCACAGCGGCGACATCGGCGGCGCGCGCACGCAGGGCCGGCAGCTCCTCGTCGGCAACACGCAGGCGCAGCGCGTCGCGGCCAGGCAGGGGCAGGTCGACCGCGTTCATGCCGCCCCGCCGTTCCATGACCGCGAGCGCCGGCGCCGGCGCAGCCGCGGACGGCAGGCGCCGCGCCCAGCCCGCGGCTGCATGGCCAGGCGTCGTCAACCGCGCTTCGTTCCAGCCCACCTCGGTCACGCGCCAGGTGGTGCTGGCGTGCTGCAGGACATCGCCTGTCTGCAGGCCGTCGAGACGGCCATTCGGCACGTACCAGCCGCGTGCATCCTGGCGCACCGGCCACGATGCCGGCGATTCGGCTGCCGTCCACAGCGCCTGCCCCAGTGCGCCGGCGTACACGGGCGAAGGCCGCGCGCTGGCCGGCAACTGGCGCTCGTCGAACGCCTGGCGATAGTAGGCGCTGGTGAGGCTGGCCCAGGCCAGGTAGCTGGCCGGTTTGTCGCGCAGGCCGGCGATCAGGGCGCGCGTGAAGATGCCGCGCGCCTGGCCGGGATAGTCGCTGGCGACCGCCTCGGCGCTGCGTTGCTGCGACTCGGCGGCGAAGAAGCCGATGAACAGCGGCCGTTCCTGCGGGCCCGGCACGGGTTGCGGCGCCGCCTTGCTGCTGGTGGGTGCAGACCGTCCCGCCAGGCTGGTCGCCTTGGGCGCTGTGCGCAGCACCGGGCTGGCCAGGCCGCGCCAGGCCAGGCCGGCGTCGCCGCGGGTGCTGCCGGCCGCATGGCAGGTGTCGAACATGGCCACGACCCGGACCCGGCGCGCCGCGAGGGCATCGATCGCGTGGCCGATATCGGTGCTGCTGACGGTGCCGGAGAGGTGTCCACTACGGCCATCGATGCGGGCATCCTGCGCCAGCAACTGGACCTGCTGGCCGAGCGGGGTTTGCCACAGGCTGGGGCGGCCCGGCATCAGGAGTCCATGGCCGGACCAGTAGATCACCAGCACGTCGTCGGGCTGCAGCGTCTTGCCAAAGCGCGCCAGCTGGGCCAGGACGGCGCCGCGGGTGGGCGCGGCCGCGCCGTCGACGCCATCGGCCAGGCTGACGATGCGCGACGCCGCGAAGCCCTGCTCCAGCAAGGCAGTGCGCATGGCCTGTACATCGTGGCTCGGCCCGCCCAGCCAGGCACTGCGCGGCAACGCCGGTGGGCTCGATACCCCGACCAGCAGCGCGTGGCGCTCGGACGCGCCGGCCGCACTGGTCACCCACAACAGGACGAGCAGGCAGCGGCGCATCAGCGGCGGGCGCCAGCGTCGATCGGGGTTGCGGAGGCGGAGGCGGGGATCATCCAGAAGATTATCAGTCAGCCGAATGCGTTTTGTCGACCGCAAAGTAGCAAACAATGCAGGGTGAATAATTTTTTGAAAATTCCTGAAAATTCGCCGGATCGCTGCGTTCTGGTCAGTGAATCACACAGCGACAGACTGCGCTCGCAGTACGGCAAACCGAAAAGAGGGATCACCATCATGAATCATCGCGGCAAGATTTTGCGGGACACCAACGCCGGCCCCGGCCTGCTCAGCAGCGGCGGCAACCAGCATCCTTTCACCCTGGAGTCGCACTGGAAATCCGACCAGCCACCCAGGGTCGGCATGGTGGTCGACGTGGCGCTCGATGATGCGGGCAGCCTGGCCGCGGTGATGCCGGTGGCCGACACGCAGCTGGCCAAGGAGCAGGCCGACCTGGCCCTGCAGGCCGCCAAGGCCAGGGGCGGCGCTCTGGCGGCAGGCCTGACGGCGCGCTTCGGCATGCCGACCCTGGTGGCGATGGGGGTACTGGTCGTGGCCTGGTTCTTCCTCAACACCATCGCGGTCCAGGTGTCGTCCCAGTATGGCGTCGGGATGTCGCTCTGGAAGCTGCTTGGCGTGCTCAATTCGCCGGCCGGCCTGATGAGCGGGCTCAATGGCGGCGGCGCCAGTAGCGGCATCTACGGCTTCCTGTGCATCGTCGCCCTGCTCGGGCCCCTGCTGCCGCAAGTCTGGGCCGACAAGCGCGCGCACCTGGGCGGCCTGCTGCCGCTGGCCTTCATGCTGATGATTGCGCTGATGTTCTACTTCGGCATCAACGACGGCGTCAAGCAGGCGCAAGGCGCAGCCAGCATGTTCGGCGGTGAACAGGCCGCACGCATGGCCGAAAGCGTCAGCAGCATGATGCTGCGCGAAGCCATGCGCGCCATTTCCTTCGGCGCCGGCTTCTACCTGTCGCTGGTCGCCAGCCTGTACCTGGCCGGCCGCGGCCTCATGAAATTCCTGGCCGCCAAGGCCTGAACCAACCCGCTCATCTTCATCAAGGAACATCATGTCCCATCCCACCCTGCCGCTCGTCCGTCGTCCCATCGCCACGCTGCTGGCCATCGCCCTGCTGGCCGGCCTGGCCGCCTGCAAGGACAAGACCCCGGCCGATGGCGCCGCCACGCCCAACCTGGCCGACGCCGCCCAGCCTGCCGTGATGGCCGAACAAGCCAAGGAAGAAGCCAAGAAGCAGGCGTTCGCCAGCCTGCCCAAGGGCGATCCGAACACGCCGGCCAGCAGCTATGTCGAACTCGATAGCGGCAACCAGATCATGTTCGCCTATCTGGGCATCGCCGGCATGCCGATCGATTACAACGACGTGGCCAACACCTATTCGCGCGACTACCGGTCGGCCTCGGACGAGTTCATGAAGAACGACCTGCTCAAGGCGCTCAAGGTGAAGATCGACGCGGGCGTGGCGCAGGCGGCCCAGCAGCGCTACGTGAAGCTGGAAATCCCCGACTCGATCCAGAAGTACGATTTCGAGCAGAAGGGCTTCCCGCTCGATTCCTCGGTGTGGGAAAAAGGCTCGTATCGCTATTTCAATGACAACAGCACCTACAAGCTCGGCTTCAACAACGGCGCCGACTTCCGCTACCTCAGCGTCCCGGAAGAAGACAAGGCGCGTGTGATCGAGGGTTTGCGCAGCAAATACGAGTCGCCACGCACGGTGGTGTACGGCTATGTGCAGGACGCCGACGTCAGCAACAAGACCGTGCAGGCGCAGATTCTCAAGATCGAGCTGGTCGACCGCAAGGGCAATGTGCTCGCTACCCAGACCATGCAGTAAGACTCGCGGTAACGCTCCCCAGGGCGGCATGCCGCCCTGCTTCCATCACTTGAACGACAAACCCATCACATGAAAAAATCACTCCTGACCCTCGCCTGCCTGTCCAGCCTGACCATGCTCGCCGCCTGCACCACCATGCAGTCGAATACCATCCGTGAAGTCAGCGACAGCAATGTCAAGCAATGCCGGCTGCTTGGCGAAGTCCATGGTGCCGATGCCGTATTCGTTGGTTTGAGCGCCAGCGTCGGCTCCAGGAATGCCAAGGCGCGCGCCATGAACGACGCCGTACGACTCCAGGCAACCGACGTGGTGTGGGCGCAGCGGGGCACCAGCATGACCAACGAATGGGTGGGCAAGGCCTACGCCTGCAAATAAGTTCAGCGCCGTTCGCGCCACCACAGCATCAGCATCGCGGCGGCAAACGCCAGCGCGAACGGCCAGGCCGGCATCGAGCGTGTCGGTCCTTCTCCCGGCGTGAGCGGGGTGCGTGCAGCGTAGCGCTGCGTGGCGTCCCGCTTCTGCATTGCCTGCCATTGCGGCCAGTCGGCCCCGTCATACACGTAGACGGCATGCGCACCGGCCTTGCTGTCTTCCATCCTTAGCCAGCCGGGCTTCTGCGGCCACAGCGCGACGCACGACGCGTCGAGACGGTCGGCGCGCTGCTGCCAGCGCAAGGCCTGCTTCAGTTCCGGGAAAGCGACTTCACCACCGACGCCACGTGCGCACACTTCGAGGCGCTGGCCAGGCAGCGGCATCTCGGTCGGCGCCAGCCATTCGGTTTCCTGGTTCAGCGTCACGCCGACCCGGTCAAGCACACCCTGCCACCACAGCGCCAGCGCGCGCGGTTCGGCGATCGCATGGCGGTGCCATTCGCTCACGCCCAGCCAGGCAATACGGCCTTTTTGCCAGTCGCGGGTCCAGACCATGTTCTCTGAACCCTGCCATGGGCCCGCATCGCGCGAAGTCGGCAGCAATGGCGCCAGCGGCATCTCCAGCGGATGCTCCAGCTTTCCACCCAGCGGCTGCACACGCAGCGGCAGTTGCAGGGTGCGCGACCAGATGCCTGGATCGTTCGCATTCCCGCCCAGTACCAGCAGTGGCATGCCGTCGGCCACGCGCTTGAGCAGGGCTGCGCGCTCGCCGGCGCCCATGCGTTCGAAGCGGGCCGCATCGATCACCATCAGGTTTGGCGCCGTCATTTCTTCGCGCGGCGCCTCGGTGCGGGTAATATCGCGGCCGAGTGTGACCTGCCAGTCGAGCAGCGCGCCGCTGCCGGCCATCAGCTCATTGAGCACGCGCAGGTCGAACGATGGCGCGCCGAAGCGGCCGACGACCTGCAAGGGCACCGGCTCATGCACGGTGAACGGCACGGGCCCCTCGGCGACCACCTTGTCCTTGGCGTCGAGCAGGCGCGCCTGGAGCACGACCCGCTCGGCCACCGGCGGCATCCATTCGACGGTGAGCGTGCCCGTGCCGCTGGCCTGGGCGATGCGCTGGCCGTTCTCGGCCAGCAGTTCCAGGCGTACTTCCGTCTTCTCTTCACGTTCGACGCGCAAGGTGAACAGGCGGCCCAATGCTACCTGGCTCGGGAAGTCGAGGCGCAATGCCCCGCCCTTGGGTGCTTGCCAGGTCAAGGGCAAGGCAGGCAAATCGTTCCATGCGGCGGCGCGCAGGCCGTCGCCTTCCAGGCGCAGGGCATTCACGCCCACGAGCGATACGGGCAACAAGGGCGGCGCCGCCGGGTCGATGGCGAGCGTGCGGCCAGCCTCGCCCGGCACGCGCAGGTCGGCCGCGAACAGGCCCAGGCTGATTGCCGCGACAAGCACCAGCAAGGCGTCGAGCCACTGGCGCCGGCGCAGATACAGCGCGGCGCTGACCAGGCCCGCCAGGGCGATGGCGCCGATGAGCAGGTTCTGGTTCATGGTGCGCCAGCCTCACGCCAGTTGCGCGCGAATGGCGTCTCAACTTTCCTTGTCGCCTGCAGCAGCACCTGGCCGTCGCCGGCGCCGGTGCGCAGCCAGGCGCGCAATACCGGACGGCAGGCGATGCAGCCATCGGCCACGTCCTGGATCGCACGCTGGGCGGCCAGGCGCTGTTCGTCGTCCTTGAGGCGGGTGCGGACCCAGTCGTTGGCGGTGCGCGTCCACAGGGCAGGCAGCACGGCCTCGCCGGACAGCGCCTGGACCAGCGTGCGCATCTCTTCCGGCAGCGGCGCGTCCTGGCCGGCCTGCTCGCGGCGGTAGCTGGCGCTGCCAGCCATCTCGCCCGTCATGCGTTTTTCTTCCTTGATCGGCGGTGGCGTGAAAGCGGTCTTGTGCAGGAAGATGCGTTCGGCCTGCTGCAATTCCTTGATTGCTTCGAGCGCCTTGTGCTCGGGTGGCAGCGCGGTTTTTGGTGCGATGGCGCGCAGCGATTTTTCGGCATCCCACATTGCTACCAGCGCGCGGCGCAGCACTTTCTTGGTGCCCTCGTCGTACATGGTCGCGTTCTCGGCCTCGTCGTGGGCGTGGCCATAGGTTTCGAGGATGTGCTGGGTTTCGTTGACGATGGCGCTCTTGCGGGTCGGGGCGCCATGGTCGTGGCCATGGCCTTCCTCTTGCGGATGCTCGCCGGGACCGTGGTCGTGGCCTTCGTGATCGTCGTCTTTTTGTGCGCCGCCGGTGCCGGAACCGGCGTTATCGGCGAACAGCGTCGATTCCTCGCCCAGGAACTGGCCATAACGGCGGCGCAGTTGCGCCTGGTCGTTGGCGATGCGTTCGCTGCGGTCGCGCACGGTGTCCGCCGCGATCTTCGTGGACCGCATATCGGCCACCAGCTGTTCGGTATCGATGATGATCTGGCGCTGGCTGCGCAATGACGCAGGCTTGACCAGCGACGGCATTGCCATGCTCTCTTCTTCCGCTTCCTGCTCTAGCGCCGGGCGGCGCACGGTGTAGGTAGGCGACTGCACGGTCTGGGAGCGACCGGCATTGTCGGTGGCGCGCACGAAGAAATACAGCTCGTCGCCCGGCTCAAGCTCCAGCTCGGCCAGCGACCATTGCTTCGACCAGTCGCGCTGCTTGGGATTGTTTGATGCCGGCAACGGCATTTCGCGGTCGGTGAATTTCACGTTTTCGCCACTGCCGCGCGCCAGGGTCATGTGCAGGGTGGCGCGTTGGATTGCGTAGTCGTCACGCACTTGCACCGCCATCGCGGTGCTGGTGGCGGTCTCGCGCAGGTCCTGGATCATTTGCGTGGGCGCGGTGATCGTGATCTCGGGCGGCTGGTCGGGAATCACGCGCAGCGTGTGGCGCTCGCCGCGCCAGCGCCAGACCACCGATTCGGTGGCGGTCCAGCGCGCGCATTCCTTGCCCGGCTCGAGCACCTGGCCGTTGCCCAGTTCGATCTTGTCGTCGCCCGCCGTGCCGTCCTTCAGGCACCAGCTGACGACGGTCTGTTCCGGCGTCTGCAGGTCGCGCGGAGCCGATTCAGAAGGCTTGACGCCGGTATAGGCCGGCGGGGCCAGCTTGATGGTGAGCTGGGCCAGGGTGGCGGCAGTCGCGCTGCCGACCGGGCTGGCCGGGATGACGCCTTCCACATCCGATGGCCGCGTAGTGGCGTACCACACCATCGCCGCCAGCACGGCGCTGACCAGGATGATCGGATAGCCGGCCGAGACATGGTGCGCGACGATCTGGCGCAGCTGGGCCGGCGAAACCACGGCGTCCAGGCGGTCGAACAGGCGCTGTTGCTGCAGGCGGGCGATCGGTGAATCGGCCTGCTCGAGCAGGGCCGCGCTGTCTTCCATCTCGGGCACGGCGCCGTCCAGCCAGGCGGTCCACTCGAAGGTGACGCGGCGGCGCAGCTTGACCCAGTCCAGCGCGCACCAGCCGGCCCAGGCCAGCAGGCCAGGCCCCGACGGAATCGCCAGCCACGGCAAGGCGCCGATTATCCACAGTGGCAGGCGGCGCAGCTGGGCCGCGCGCCATACCCGTTTGGTGATCTCAACGCCTCCGTGCATGGGTGAGAGTCCTTTCCAGTACAAAGAGTGCGGCCAGGATGGCCAGCAGGATGCCGCGCAGCGCGCCGCCCGGTGCGGGCGCATTGGCATCCTTGTCGGCTGCGAACGCTTGCGACGACATCGTATAGGGACGCGGCTTGATGTGCAGTTGCTGCCAATCGTCGAGCAGCGCACGCGCGGCCTCCGGGTCGCGTGGCGGCCAATCCGCATGATGCCACAGGCGACCGCGCGCGCTGTCGGCGTAGCGCATGCCGCTCAGGGTGCGTGCCTTGGCCAGCTCGGGGAAAGCGGATGGCTGGGTTACCCACCAGAGCGACGCGCGCAGCGAGGCCGGCGGCGTCTCCGCACGGTCCCACACGATCAGCGTCGTGGCGGCATCCGGCGTGTCGTCGACAATGATTTTTTCTGGGCCGACCTGCGCGGCGAACATGCGGCGCCATTCGGCGGCGCGTTCGCTGGCGATATAGACGTGGCGTTCGACCTTGACCGGCGCGGCGGCCTGGGTTCGTACCTCGACCGGGCGTCCGAAGGCCGGCTGCGCGGCGGGCATCGGCACGTCACCCAGCACCAGCAGGCGCGCGTCACGCTGCCATTCGCGCTCGTGCGTATGCACCCAGCCCAATGCCTGCTCAGCTGGCAGCGTGACCCGCTCGGCGTTCGCCAGGCCGGCTTGCGCTGCTTCGCGCAAGGCCCAGGCGGGGTCGGCGCCTTCGGTCACCACGACCGTATCGCCGCGAAATGGATAAACCGGGTCGGCCAGCCAGCCGATGAGCACCGCCAGCAACAGGCAACGCACCAACAGCAACAGCGGATCGCGCCAAAGCCAGACCCGCGTCTGGCGCGGTTCGGTGCGCGGCAGGAAGCGCGCGGTTGCCATCGGCGCCGCCTTGTTCTGCACGCGCTTGCGGCGGTGCCACCAGACCGGCAGCAACAGGATGGGCAGCGCCAGCCACCAGAGAGCATTCATGTGGATTACCTTCCCGGCCGCCGCAGCCAGCGCCGCAGCACCTCTCCCGGCGCCTGCTCGATCGCAGCGAGCGTCAACGGGATGTCATTCTTGCGGCATTGCGCCGTGAGGGCGCCAAAGTGCTGCTCGCGGTTGCGGCGGTAGCCTTCTTTCAGGTCGGCGCCGAAGCGGAACACGCCCTCTTCGCGTTCCGGATCGCGGTAGGCCAGGTCGCTGGAAAAACTGGCGTCGACCTCGGCCTGGGTCTGCAGGCCCAGCACACGCACATCGTGGCGCATCTGGCGCAGGCGAGTCAGGGCGATCGACAGCGGCGACGGCCAGTCAAGCAAATCGCTGGCGGCGTAGATCGCGCTCGGCGACTGGGCGAAATGCAGGCTCGCCTTCAGGGTCTCGGTATCCGGCAGATCGCCTTCAGCCTCGGTGCGCTGGAGCTGGGACAGCACCCGCTGCAGGTGGCGCGGTCCGCGCAAGGCCGGCGTGAACGTCACCTTGCCACTACCCAGCACTACCAGGCCGAAGGCATCACCCTGGCGCTGCGCGATCGCGGCCACGCAGCCGAGCAGCATGCGCGCATAGGCCAGCTTGTCGAGTCCATCGACGCTGCGACTGGGTTCAGCCATCGAGGCGCTGGCGTCGAGAATGAGCCAGACCGCCACATGGCTGTCGCGCTCGGCCTCGCGTACGAAGTACCGGTCGGCGCGGGCCGCCAGTTTCCAGTCGACCCGGCGCCACTCGTCGCCCGGCACATAGGCGCGGTATTCCGAGAACTCGACACCGGCCCCGCGCTCGCGCCCGGCGTGGATGCCGTGCCCGAGGCCGGCCAGCACGTGGCGGATCACCAGATCGAGTTTCCGGGTATGCGCGATCAGCGCGGTATTGGCTAACGACATGATGCAAACGCCTGTTACGGCACCTTGATCTCGTTACGCAACGACTGCAGCACGTCGGCGATGGCGATGCCGTCGGCCTCGGCCTCGAAGTTGCGCAGCACGCGGTGCGCCAGCACCGGCAGCAGCATCGCGCCGATATCGTCGCGGGTGACCGCCAGGCGGCCCTGCATCAGGGCGCGCGCCTTGGACGCCAGCACCAGTGCCTGGCCGGCGCGCGGGCCGGCGCCCCAGCCGATATGCTTTTTCACCGCTTCGACCGTGGTTTCGCTCGGGCGGGTGGCGCGCACCAGGCGCGTGGCGTAGCGCAGCAGGTGGTCGCCGATCTCGATGTCGCGCACCAGCTGCTGCAGGCGCAGCAAGGTCTCGACATCCATCACCGGCTCGGCATCCTGCATGCCGGCGTGGGTGGTGCGCGAGACCATCAGCACTTCTTCATCCTCGGTCGGATACACCACGTCGATGCGCAACAGGAAGCGATCGAGCTGGGCCTCGGGCAGCGGATAAGTGCCGGCCTGCTCGATCGGATTCTGCGTGGCCAGCACGAAGAACGGCTTCGGCAGTTTATGCGTCTGGCCGGCGAAGGTCACCGAGCGCTCCTGCATCGCTTCCAGCAGCGCCGATTGGGTCTTGGGCGGGGCGCGGTTGATCTCGTCAGCCAGCAGTACCTGCGTGAACACCGGGCCTGGCTGGAAGCGGAACACGCGCTGGTGGGTCGCCGCGTCTTCTTCCAGGATCTCGGTACCGACGATATCCGACGGCATCAGGTCGGGCGTGAACTGCACCCGGCGAAACTGCATGTCGGTCGCTTGCGCCAGCGATTTCACGAGCAGGGTCTTGCCCAGCCCCGGCACGCCTTCGACCAGCGCGTGGCCGCCCGCCAGCAGGCAGGTGACGAGCAAGTTGACCACGTCTTCCTGGCCGATGATCACGCGCGCCATGCTGGCTTTGAGTTCGCCCACTTTCGCGCTCAAGGAGGCGATTTCCTGTTCATTCCAAGCTACTGAATTACTGTCCGACACTGGTCATGCTCCCAACGCATATTGAATGATGTTCACCGCGAAGCGGGTATTGTCCACCGCGAGAAAACGCTTGTTACGGAAATCGTAATCCCATTCGCAGCCATAGTCCTTGTTCGAGTACAGCACGCGCACCCGCCCACCGATCTCGATCGCCTTCAGGTACTCGTGCACCAGGTCGTCGCCCCAGCCATTGAGTTCCATCGACGTCGTCGGCGGCCCATCCTCGAACTTGAAGAAGCACGAGTACAGCGGATGGTTGTTCGGGATCTTCTTGAGCGCATGCAGGCCGAAGATCTTCGCCATCTCGGCCTCGAACGACTTGGCGAACAGGCCGTCGATGTCGTGGTTGCAGTCGTCCACCAATACGAAACCGCCGCCGCGCACATACTTCTCGAAATTGCTCCGTTCCGCTGGCGTGAACTGCACCAGCTTGTGGCCGGCCAGGTAGCAGAACGGCGCCTGCAGCATCTTCGGATCCGACAGAGCCACCATGCGCTCGGTCGTATCGACCCGCAAGGTGGTGTACTCCACCAGGGAGTTCAGCACGTTGCTGGGCATGCGGATATCTACGTCCCAGTTGCCCGATTCATACATCAGGCGCGTGAAGTAGAAGTCAAAACTAGCCATGTCGATGTACGGCCCTTACACCGCGTCGGACAGCGAGGTGAAATTGAAGTCACGCACCTTCATCGGCGGCAGCACCATCTGGAACGGCACTTCATCGCCACCAATGACCTGCGGCTTGCCCAGTTCGTCGATATTGTTCAGGATCGTGACCGGGCTCTCGTTGAAGCGGAAGTTCTTGAGCGGGTACTTGATCTTGCCATTCTCGACGTAGAAGGTGCCGTCGCGGGTCAGGCCCGTGAGCAGCAGCGACTGCGGATCGACCATGCGGATATACCAGGTGCGGGTGACCACGATGCCCTTCTTGGTGCCTTCGATCAGCTCTTCGAGCGACTTGGTGCCGCCGGCCATGATCATATTGCCGTGGCCCGCAGTGGCGCGCTTGCCCATCTTCTGGGCCCAGTAGCGCGAGTAGTCGAGCGAGGCGATGCGGCCATCCTTGATCAACTGGGTGCGCTCGCGCGCCAGCAGCGATTCGTCATCCCATGGCGCGACCGGTACGTCCTTGTCCCACGGATCGGCCCAGACGTTCACCTGGCTGTCGAACAGCTTGTCGCCCAGGCGATTCTTGCCGCCGGCTTTCGACAGGAAGCTGCGGCCTTCGTCGGCCGAGCGCGCGTCGAAGGCGCTGAACATATTGCCGAGGATTTCCGAGGTCGCCGCCGGCTCCAGGATCACGGTGTAACGGCCCGGCTCGAGGGCACGCGCCTCGACCGAACGCAGCGCCTTTTCGATCGCGATTTCCGATGCTTCACGTGCATCGAAGCGCGCCGCGTCAACCGCCGAGCGGGTGACCCAGCCCGAACCGCGGCCATCTTCGGTGCGCGCGGTGAGGCTGTACGACAGGTCGGTGAAGTCCTGGTGGCCGAATACGCCGTTCGAATTGGCGATGGTCGAGAAGCGGGTACTGTCGGTGAAGAAGCCAGCCGTGACCAGCTTGTTCTTGCGCGCCAGTTCGATGGCGGTGGCTGCGACATCGGCGCGGAATTCCGGGTCGATGGCTGCGGTCTTGGGCACGAAGGTACTGGTGCCGCGGTATTCCTGCTTCGTCACCGCCGGCATGAATTCCGGATTCTCCGGCGCCAGCCTGGCCAGCTCCTCGGCGCGGCGGACCGCCCGCTCGAGCGACTTGTCGTCGAATTCATTGACCATGGCAGTGCCGCTGCGCTTGCCGAAGGCCACGCGCACGACCAGCTGCATGTCTTCGGTCAGGCCGGCGGTCGACACGCTATTGCGCGCGAAGCGCACGTTGCCGACCCGGCTGCCGGCGATCTGCACCGTGCACTCGTCGGCTTTCGACAGCGACAGAACGCGATCGGTGATTTTCTTTGCTTGTTCCTGGTTCAGGGTTTTCATCCTGGTCTCCTTATCCGATCTTGCGTGCGGTGTTGATGACGTTGATGCCGTTGAAGCGGGTGGTGCTCGATCCGTGCGACACCGCGCTCACCTGGCTTGGCTGGCCCTTGCCGTCGAAGAAGGAGCCGCCCATGCGCCAGTCGCGCTCATCGCAGATGGCCGAGCAGGCATTCCAGAACTCCTGGGTATTGGCCTGGTAAGCCACGTCTTCCAATGGACCGGTGATCTTGCCGTTCTTGATCTCGTAGTACAGCGTACCGCCGAACTGGAAGTTGTAGCGCTGCTGGTCGATCGAGTAGGAGCCGCGGCCCAGGATATAGATGCCTTTCTTGACGTCCTGGACCATCTCGTCCGGCGTCAGGCGCGCTTTGCCTGGCTCGAGCGAGACGTTCGGCATGCGCTGGAATTGCACCGTGCTCCAGCTGTCGGCATACGAGCAGCCGTGCGATTCCTTCTCGCCGATGATGTGGGCCTGGTCGCGGGTGGCCTGGTAGTTGACCAGGATGCCGTCGCGGATGATGTCCCACTTCTTGGCGGCCACGCCTTCATCGTCGTAGCCGATCAGGCCCAGCGAGCCTGGCGTGGTGCGGTCCGCCACAAAGTTGACGCGCTCGGCGCCGTACTTGAATTTCCTGGTTTGCCACTTGTCGAGTCCCGCGAAGCTGGTGCCCGCGTAATTGGCTTCGTAGCCGAGCACGCGGTCCAGTTCCGTCGGGTGGCCGACGTTTTCGTGGATGGTCAGGAACAGGTGTTCAGGCGACAGCACCAGGTCGTACTTGCCCGGCTCGACCGACTTGGCGCTGAGTTTCTCGCGGGCCTGCTTGCCGGCCAGGCGCGCGTCCTCCACGATGTCGTAGGAGCGGGTATACAGCGTGGTGACGCCGCCGGCGGCGCGCACCTTGTCCGCGGCCTTGGCATCGAAGTATTCATAGCCCATCGAGGCCGGCGCGCCCAGGCCGCCACGCGAGCGGAACTTGCCGGTCTTCTGGTCGACCGCGGTCGCATTGATCGGGGCCCACAGGCGGTGGATGTCCTGGTCGATGTACGAACCATCGGTCGAGGCGAAGTATTTTTGCTGGTTGATCTGGAACAGCGAGGCGGTCATGAAGTTCGCGCCCGCATCCAGGCCGGCCTTGTTGGCGGCGATCAGCATGTCGGCCTTTTCCTTGACCGGCAGCGTGCGCCAATCCTTGACGATCGGCGTAGCCCACGCCACTTCGCCGACGCCCTTGACCGGCGCCAGGCGCACGGGCTCGGTCTGCAGCTTGGCATTGGCCTTGGCGATCGCCACTGCCTGGCGCGCCGCCTGGGCGATGCCGTCCGGCGTCATGCTGTTGGTCGAGGCGAAACCGTAGGCGCCGTCCGCGATCACGCGAATGCCGACGCCGCTCGACTCGGTATTGTTGATGCTCTCGACGTTCAGGTCGCGCGTGATGATGAACTGGTTCAGGTAGCGGCCGATACGCACATCGCAGTACGAGGCGCCGGCCTGGGTGGCCGCGCCCATCGCGGTATCGGCCATGATTTTCTTGGCGCTCGCCGCCAGCGGCTTGAGCAGGTCTTCGGCCGCGATCGCGTTGCCGAATACCGGAATGAGCATGGCGCCAGCAGTGCCGGCGCCAATTTGCAGGAATTGTCGACGTTCCATGTGTTATCCGTTTGCGTTCACACTAAAGTCAGCGTGTGCCCGTCATCCCCGCGCAGGCGGGGATCCAAGTTCTCAGCGTAGTGGCAAGCGCGTGCAAACTTGGGTTCCCGCCTGCGCGGGAACGACGGTGTGCCGAGGGTGCGGCTTACACCGCGTCTGACAGCGACGTGAAGTTGAAGTCGCGGATCTTCATCGAAGGGATCAGCATCGAATAGCGCGCTTCATCGGCGCCGATCACGACCGGCTTGCCGATTTCCTCGATATTGTTCAGCATCGAGACCGGGCTTTCGTTGAAGCGGAAGTTCTTGATCGGATGCTTGATCTTGCCGTTTTCAACGTAGAAGGTGCCGTCGCGGGTCAGGCCGGTCAGCAGCACCGATTGCGGGTCCACCATGCGGATATACCAGGTGCGGGTCACCAGCACGCCCTTCTTGGTGTTGGCGATCAGCTCCTCAGTCGTCTTGTTGGTGCCGGCCATGATGATATTGCCGGCCGCGCCCACCGCGCGCTGGTTCTTCTGCTGCGCCCAGAAGCGCGAGTAGTCGAGGGCATTGATCTTGCCGTCCTTGACCAGCTCGACGCGCTCGCGCGGCAGCATATTGTCGTCCCACGGCAGCACCGCGACATCCTTGTCCCACGGGTCGGACCAGATATTGACCTGGCTATCGAACAGCTTGTCGCCCAGGCGGTTCTTGCCGCCGGCTTTCGACAGGAAGCTGCGGCCTTCATCGGCGCGGCGCGCGTCAAAGCCACCGAGCATGAACGACAGCAGGTCCGACGTAGCGGCCGGTTCCATGATCACGGTGTAGCGGCCCGGCTCGAGCGCCTTGGCGTCGACCGAGCGCAGTGCCTTCTCGATCGCGATCTCGGCCGCTTCGCGCGGGTCGAACTTCGACACGTCGCGCGCCGAGCGCTTGACCCAGCCCGAACCGCGGCCATCTTCTGTACGCACGGTCAGGGTGAAGTCGAGCGAGGTCGATGCCTGGTGGCCGAACAGGCCATTCGAATTGGCGACGGTTTCGAAACTGGTGCGGTCGGTGAAGAAGCCGGCCGAGACCAGGCCGCGTTTGCGGCAGCCTTCGATCGCGTAGGCCGCGGCCTGGGCGCGGTATTCAGGATCGATGTCGGCAGTCTTCTGCACGAAGGTGTCGGACGACTTGTACGCGGTCTTGGCGATCGCCGGGATGAATTCCGGATTGTCGGGCGCCAGCTTGGCCAGGTCTTCGGCGCGGCGCACGGCGCGTTCGATCGATTTGTCGTCGAACTCGTTGATGGTGGCGGTGCCCTGCTTCTTGCCGAAGGCGACCTGCACTTGCACGCGGGTGTCGTCGGCCAGGCCGGCGGTCGAGACGGCGTTACGCGCGAAACGGATATTGCCGATGGTGCTACCTTCGATATTGACGACGCATTCGTCGGCCTTGGTCAGCGACATCACGCGGTCGCTGATCTTCTTGGTTTGGTCCTGGGTCAGGATGCTCATGGTCGTCCCTTAGCCGATCTTGCGGGCGGTGTTGATCACGTTGATGCCGTTGAAGCGCGCGGTCGACGAGCCGTGCGAGACGATGCTGATCTGCGGCGGCTGTCCCTTGCCGTCGAAGAAGGAGCCGCCCATGCGCCAGTCGCGCTCATCGCAGATCGCGCTGCAGCCGCCCCAGAATTCCTGGGTGTTCGACTGGTAAGCCACGTCCTCGAGCATCTGGCCGATCTTGCCGTCCTTGATCTCGAAGAACAGCTGGCCGCCGAACTGCGAGTTGTAGCGCTGCTGGTCGATCGAGAACGAACCGTCGCCAACGATATAGATGCCCTTCTTGATGCCCTTGACCATCTCGTCCGGGGTCAGGCGTGCCTTGCCCGGCGCCAGCGACACGTTCGGCATGCGCTGGAATTGCACGGTGTTCCAGCCGTCCGCGTACGAGCAGCCGTGCGACTCTTTCTCGCCGATGATGTGGGCCTGGTCGCGCGTGGCCTGGAAGTTGACCAGTATGCCGTCCTTGATGATGTCCCAGCGCTTCGACTTGACGCCTTCATCGTCGTAGCCGATCGCGCCAAGCGAACCCGGGGTGGTCTTGTCGGCATACAGGTTGACGATCGGGGCGCCGTACTTGAAGGTCTTCGACTTCAGCTTCTCGACCGTGGCGAAACTGGTGCCGGCGTAGTTGGCCTCGTAGCCCAGCACGCGATCGAGTTCAGTCGGGTGGCCGACGTTCTCGTGGATAGTCAGCCACAGGTGTTCCGGCGACAGCATCAGGTCGTACTTGCCCGGCTGGACCGACTTGGCGGTCAGCTTGCGCTTGGCGTCGCGGCCCGCGGCGCGCGCGTCCTCCACGATGTCATAGCTCTCGGTGTACAGGGTGGCGACGCCGCCGGCGGCCTTGATCTTGTGCTCAGGACGGGCGTCGAAGTATTCATAGCCCTTGCCGACCGGGGAACTGAGGCCGTCGCGCGAGCGGAACTTGCCGGTGGCCTTGTCGACCGCAGTGGCCGACACTGGCGCCCACAGGCGATGCACGTCCTGGTCGATGTACGAGCCGTCGGTCGATGCGAAGTATTTTTGCTGGTTCACCTGGAACAGCATCGAACGCATGAAGTTGGCGCCGCCTTCCATGCCGGCCTTGTTGGCGGCGATCAGCATATCGGTCTTCTCGGCGATCGGCACCGTGCGCCAGTCCTTGGTGTACGGCGTGCTCCACGAAACGTCACCGACGCCCTTGACTGGTGCAAGCTGCACCGGTTCAGTCTGCAGCTTGGCGTTGGCTTTGGCGATTGCCACCGCCTGGCGCGCCGCGTTGGCGATGCCGTCGTTCGACATGTCCGAGGTGGCGGCGAAGCCGTAGGCGCCGTTCACGATCACGCGCACGCCGACACCGGCCGATTCGGTATTGGCCACGTTCTCGACGTTCAAATCGCGCGTGGTGATGAACTGGTTGAGGTAGCGGCCGAGGCGCACGTCGGCGTAGCTGGCGCCGGCCTTGGTGGCGGCGTTCAGCGCGACGTCGGCCAGGGCCTTCTTGGCGGCGACGGGCATCGTGCTGGCCAGTTCCTCGGCAGCGATCGCGCGTCCGAAAGGCAGCAGCATCGATGCAGCGGCCATGCTGCTGAGATTGAGAAAGGTACGGCGTTCCATGTGTTCTCCTGAAGGACCTACTCCGGGCAGCGGTTCCGCAAAACAGCACGGCGCCGCTCTTGTATGTACATCGCTTTTGTTGTGATTTCGCCTGTGTGACACGCGGCAAACCTCTCAACCATAGCAGTAACCTAACGTTTTGAATAGGCAATCTTTGTGCCACCTCAATGCACTAATCGGTGCCTGTGTTCGGCACTGTCCGAAGGGTGTCCGCGAAGTGTCCGGGTGTCCGCTGCGGACAGTCAATACACTCGGACGATTTGCGTATTTGCATATACGCAGAACGCTTGACTGTACGCCTTGCCTGTTCGATCATCTGCGCGACGACGGCGGCGCCTGGCCTGCCGTCCAACCACCACGGAGACCTCGCACGATGAAACGACTGATCCTGGCCGCAATGCTGGCAACCGGCATCGCCGGCGCCGCACACGCCGACGACGCCCTCAAATCCGCCATCGCCGGCGAACACCGCGCCGCCGCCAACAAGGCCCGCGACACCTACCGCCACCCTTACGAAACCCTGACCTTCTTCGGCATCAAGCCGACCATGAAGGTGATCGAGCTGTCGCCGGGCGGCGGCTGGTACACCGAGATCCTGGCGCCTTACCTGCGCGATCAGGGCAAGCTGTATGGCGCCGTGCCCGACGCCGAGAGCCGCGGCGGCAAGGCCTTCCGCGAACGGCTGGCGGCCAATGGCGCCGTCTACGGCAAGGTGACCCCGGTCCTGTTCGCGCCGCCGACCAGCTTCGAGCTGGGCGCCCCGAACAGCGTCGACATGGTGGTCACCTTCCGCAACCTGCACAACTGGCTGGGTAACGGCGACGACGCCGTGCTGGCCGTGCTGAAAGAAGCGCACAAGGTGCTCAAACCGGGCGGCGTGCTGGGCGTGGTCGAGCACCGCCTGCCGGCGAAAATGCAGCAGGACGCCAAGGCTTCGAGCGGCTACATGCACGAGGCTTATGTGATCCGCATGGCCGAACGCGCCGGCTTCAAGCTGGCCGCCAAGTCGGAAGTGAACGCCAATCCGAAGGACACAGCGGACTATGAAAAAGGCGTGTGGACCTTGCCGCCGGTGCTGGCCAACAAGGACCAGGACCGCGAAAAGTACCTGGCCATCGGCGAGAGCGACCGCATGACCCTGAAGTTCATAAAGTAATACAAGCAATAGCCGTCACGGAGGAATGCAACGTCCTCCTTCGTGACGATCCACGTATTTCCTTTTGCGGCGCGCGTGTATATTCTTCCGGTTGCATCCTGAATCGTCCAACCGAAGGAAACCATGAAGACTCTGCCGACATTGCGACTGGCCGCCCTCCTCCTTGGCGTCTGCGGCGCCGCGCACGCCCAGGACACCGTGCCGCCCGAGGTCCAGGCCATGCCTGCACCCGCTCCTGCAACGGTCCCTGCGCCTGCCGTCGCGCCCGTAGCGCCTCCGGTCGCTGCCAAGAGCGCCGTCCCCGCGCCGGTCCTGCCTGCCGTCGAGAATTCGGTCGTCAAGATCTTCGCCACCATCCGCCGTCCCGAACCGTATAAACCCTGGACCAAGGCGGCGCCTGGCGCAGTGACCGGTTCCGGCGTCATCATCGAGGGCAAGCGCATCCTGACCAATGCCCACGTGGTCGGCTACGCGAGCCAGGTCGAGGTCCAGGCCAGCCAGTCGGGCGACAAGGTGGCGGCCAAGGTGATTGCGCTGGCGCGCGGCATCGATCTGGCCGTGCTGGAACTGGAAGACCCCTCCTTCTTCGACAAGCGCCCGCCGGTGGCGCGCGCGCCGGTGCTGCCCGATGTGCGCCAGCAGGTGTTCGCCTACGGCTATCCGGTCGGCGGCAATTCGCTGTCAACCACCACCGGCATCGTCTCGCGCGTGGAGTTCGTCAACTACGGCGCCTTCAGCTCCGGGCTGCGGATCCAGATCGACGCTCCGATCAACCCCGGCAACAGCGGCGGCCCGGTGGTGTCGGGCGACCGCATGATCGGCCTGGCCTTCGCCGGCGCGGCCAATGCGCAGAACATCGGCTACGTAATCCCGAACGAAGAGATCGAACTGTTCCTGCGCGACGTGGCCGATGGCCGCTACGATGGCAAGCCGTTGCTGCACGACAGCGTGCAGACGCTGGAAAACCCCGCGCTGCGCCAGTTCCTCAAGCTCGACCGCGCGGTCGAAGGCGCGGTGGTGCACCGGCCATACAAGGTCGACGCCAGCTGGCCGCTGAAAGAGTGGGATGTGATCACCCATATCGGCGAACACGCGATCGACAACCAGGGCATGGTCAAGCTGGGCTCGAGCCTGCGGGTGCGCTTCCAGTACCGCGTCCAGCAGGTGGCGAAGAACGGCAAGGTGCCGATGACGATCGTCCGCGACGGCAAGACGATGAAGGTCGAGGTGCCGGCCACCGGACCGCGTCCTCTCCTGATCTCGGACCTCGATGGCGGCTACCCGTCCTACTTCATCTACGGCCCGATGGCGTTTTCGCGCGCCACCAGCGAATTCATGAGCTTCGTTGCCGGCAGCGCGCCGGGGATGAACGCCTATGCCTTCAACGCCAGCCCGCTGGTGACCCAGCGCGGCGACTCGCCGACACAAGAGCGCGAAGAACTGGTGGTGATCAGCGCGCCATTCTTCCCGCACAAGCTGGTGAGTGGCTACAACAACCGCTTCGGTTCCGTGATCGAGTCGGTAAACGGCCAGCACGTGCGCAGCCTGCAGCACCTGGTGGAACTGCTGCGCGACCTGAAGGACGAGCAGCTGGTGCTGCGTTTCGACCAGCGCTATGGCGAAACCATGATCCTGCCGCGCAAGGCGACGCTGGATGCGACCGAATCGATCCTGTCGGATAACGGAATCAGGACGCAGGGATCAGAGGACATGATGAAGGTGTGGGAGCGCAAGTAATCCCATCGCCCCGATGAACAACGCCCGCTGTGTTCAGCGGGCGTTTTTTGCTTATTTCGCCTTCTTCACCGGCGTGAAGAGCAGATCCTGGAAGTCATAGCTGAAATCGGTCTCCGTCGAAACCGGCTTCATGCGCAGACGCTCGATCGAACCGTCGTGGTCCAGCGAGAACGTGGCATAGGCGTCGGCGTTGAAGTTGCGTTCCTTCCAGCGCACGACGAAGGTATCGTGCTGGAAGTGCTCCATCTCCCCCGTCAGGTCGGGCGTGCGCGAGAACGTCATCACCAGCTTGCTGCCCTGGCGCTTGATGATCGCCTTGCCATACCACGCGTCCTGGTACTCGCCCTCGTAGTCCCACAGCGCCAGCGACGGCTTGGAAGCCTTGGCACGGGTCGCGGTCTCGCTCTTCACACGCGCCGCTTCCTTGTCCTGCGCCTCCTGGGCCACGTCGGCGATGCGGCCGATCCAGTCGGTCGGCGCCACGCCCAGGTACTGGTCGAGCAGGCGGTATTGCAGCGCGTTGAGCGACGGGCCGCTCTCGGCGTTGGTGAAGATCGCGATACCCAGCTTCGCTTCCGGCACCAGCAGCACGCGCGAATAGAAGCCCTGCAGCGCGCCGCCGTGCATCGCCACCAGCTTGCCCTGGTAGTCGCGCAGCTGGAAGCCCAGGCCATAGGCGAAGAAATTCGGCTTGGTTGCCGCCAGCGGTGGGCGCGGCTCGTTGATCTTCATCGGCGTCTGCGCGGTCCACATTTCGCGCGCTTGGTTTGCGGACCACAGGCGCACTTCCTTGCCGGATGCATCCGCACCAACGCGGCCCTGATCGAGCAGCACATTCATCCAGCGCGCGATGTCCTCGGCATTGGTATTGATGCCCACCGCGCCGATCGCATTCGCCACCGGCATCGGTTTGACCACCGCGGCCTTGCCATTGATCTTGCTGTGCGGCGCCGACACATTCATGCCTGGCTTGTGCTGGTCCAGGCTGGTGGTGGTGGCGCGCATGCCGACTGGATCGAGGATCCACTCGCGCATGGTCGTGCCCCAGTCCTTGCCGGACTTTTGCGCGATGATCTTGCCGGCCACGATGTAGAGCAGATTGTCGTAGGCATAGCTATTACGGAAGCTGGTCGCCGGCTTGATGTAGCGAAGATTGTGAATGATTTCGTCGGTACTGAAGGTGGTGGTCGGCCACCACATCAGGTCACCGGCGCCCAATCCCAGGCCACTGCGGTGGGTGAGCAGGTCGCGCACCGTCATCTCGGCCGTCACGTACGAGTCGTACATGCGGAAATCCGGCAGGTGCTTGATGACCGGGTCATCCCATTCCAGCTTGCCCTGGTCGACCAGCATCGCCAGGCCGGCCGCCGTGAAGGCTTTCGAATTGGACGCGATCTCGAAAATGGTCTTGCCGTCGACCGGAGTCGGGTCGCCGAGTTTGCGCACGCCGAAGCCCTGGGTGACGACGACCTTGCCATCCTTGACCACCGCGATCGCGATGCCGGGGACGTCGAAGGTCTTCAGGACGCGATTGACGTCGCCTTCCAGGTTGTAGGCAGGCGCCGCTGCGGATGCAGCTGGCGCGGCCGATGTCTGTGCAACAGCAGCGCCAGCCGCGCAAAACGCCAGCAGCAATGCGCCGGCAATGCGGTTCATGATCATCATTGCTTGCCCATCGCTTTGTCGACGCTCGACTGCGTCTCTGGGTGGTAACGCTCGCGCGCTTTTTTATAGATGGCTTCAGCCCAGGCGCGATCGTCCGGCTTCTCGCGCAGCGCGGCGTACAACGGCACCACGAATTTCTGGCGGCCGACGCTCATCAGGAAGGCTTCCAGCTGCCCACGCACGGCGCGGTAGCCGGCATGCACCGAGGCGCGGTAGAAGCGGAAGGCGACTTCATTGTTCCTGGTATTGGCGAGATCGTAGGCGCGGTCGAGTTCTTCGAGCTTCTTGGCGTCAACCTTGTTGTCGATATCGTTCAAGAATTTCATCCACTCGGCGGCATTCCACTCCTTGGCCTTCAGTTGCTCAGTCGAGACCGTGCCCTTGGTCCAGCCGTCGATCGACGCGTTCAGCTGCGCCAGGCGCTGCGACACGGCGCGCTGGCCGCTGGCCGGGATGCCGGGACCGTAGATCCATTCATCGAGCTCGGCCTCGCTCATGATCTTCGGATTCTTGGCCAGCAGGTTCTTGCGCAGGTAGTCCAGGAACTGGTCGTTGGTGACGCTCTGGAAGGCATGGCCGTCGAACCAGCCGCGCAGGAAGGTATCGAAAGCGGCGCGGCCGGCGCGCTGCTCGAGCGTGTGCAGGAACCAGGCGCCCTTCGGATAGGCCAGCGAGGTGTCCGGATAGTACTCGGCCGAGGTGTCGGGCTGGCGCGAGACCAGTGCCTGCTTGGCCGGCGGCAGGTCCTTCAGCATTTCGAGCGCTTCTTCCTGCTCCAGCTGCAGGTTCATGAGCGCGGTTTCCTTGCCGTAGATCTCCTCCAGGATGCGGGTGGTGACGTAGGTGGTGAAACCTTCATTGAGCCACCAGTGCTTCCACGACGAATTGGTCACCAGGTTGCCCGACCAGCTGTGCGCCAGTTCGTGGGCGATCAGGTCGACCAGGCTGCGGTCGCCCGCGATCATGGTCGGGGTCAGGAAGGTCAGGCGCGGGTTTTCCATGCCGCCGATCGGGAACGATGGCGGCAGCACCAGCATGTCGTAGCGCCCCCAGCGATACGGGCCGTACAGCTTCTCGGCCGCCTCGACCATCTTCTCGGTATCGGCCAGCTCGTATTCGGCAGCCTTGATGCGCTGCGGCTCGGCGTAGACGCCGGTGCGTCCGCCCAGGGTCGCCGCTTCCAGCTCACCGATACCGATTGCCAGCAGGTAGGACGGAATCGGCTGCGGCATATTGAACTTCCAGCCGCCCTTGCCGGTGGCCTTCATGTCGTTATCGGCGCTCATCACCACGCGCAGGCCTTGCGGCGCCTCGATGCGCGCGCTATAGGTAAAGCGCACCGCTGGGGTATCCTGGATCGGTACCCACGAGCGGGCATTGATCGCCTGCGACTGGCTGAACATGAACGGGTACTTGCCCGACATGGTCTGCACCGGCTGCAGCCACTGCAGCGCGGTGGCGGTCGGCGCGGTGCGGTAGTGGATGCGCACCTTCTTCTGCTGGCCTGGCAGCTTGACGTGCAGCGGCTGGCCCTTCTCTTCATCGAACTTGCCGAGCGAGTAGTCGGCACGGCGCCAGGCGCCTTTCGCGTCCTGGGCTTCGATCTTCGAGATCGTCAGCTCGCGCGTATCCAGGTCGAGCGTGGTCGCCTTCTTGTCCAGCCAGTCGAGGGTCAGCTCGGCGTAGCCGTCCAGGCTTTTCTTGTTGAAGTCGGCCTTCAGGTCCAGGTGCAGGGCCGTGGTCTTGACCTGATCGTACTTGGCGTAGCTGAGGGGATCGAGGGCGAAGGAATAGGCGCTCCAGGCGCTCAGGAAGGCTGCGGTACTGGCGCGCAGCAGGGTGCTTTGGTTCATGGTCTCTCGCAGGGAAGGTCGGCCCGGCAGGCCGAGGCGGGTGCAGGATAGCATGCACGCCAGGCCAGCGAAAGCGCACCGGCGCCGCATCCATGCACGATAAATACGCACGGGCCGGAGCGAAAACAGGACTGGCTCTGCTATGATCGCGCCCTTCCCGCCTCAGTTGCTTTCGCATCTCTTATGGACGCCTTCCTCGTCTCGACCGGCATCGTGGGCCTCGCCGAGATCGGCGACAAGACCCAGTTGCTGGCCTTCCTGCTCGCCGCCCGCTTTCGCCGTCCACTGCCGATCGTGCTCGGCATCTTCGTCGCGACGGTGGCCAACCACGCCTTCGCCGCTGCTGTCGGTGCGCTGGTCAGCGAGTTGCTGGGCCCGGGCGTGATGCGCTGGGTGCTGGGCCTGTCCTTCCTGGCGATGGCCGCCTGGACCATGATCCCCGATGAAATCGACGCCGAAGAAGCACAACTGGCGAAGTACGGCGTGTTCCTGACCACCCTGATCGCCTTTTTTATCGCCGAGATGGGCGACAAGACCCAGGTCGCCACCGTGGCGCTGGCCGCGCGCTACGAATCGATGGCCGCCATCGTCGCCGGCACCACCTTCGGCATGATGCTGGCGAACGTGCCGGCCGTGTACTTCGGCGAACGGATCGCGCGCCGCGTGCCCCTGAAGCTGGTGCACGGCATCGCGGCGCTGATCTTCGCGGTGCTCGGCATCGCCACCCTGCTCGGCATGGGCGAAGGCCTCGGTTTTTAATCCGCCTCCTGCGTCACCCACACCGGCGCCGACCACAATACATTGCCGTCATCCTGGGTCACCTTGGCATAATAGAAGTGGGCGCCGGGCGCGGGCGTGAACGTGGTCTCGGCCTGGTCGGACATCTGCGTGACCGCGCCCCTGCGCCCGGGGACACCCTCCATGATCGCCACCGAGGCCGCCTTGCGTCCATGCATGCTGGCGAAATTGGCCACCAGCGCGAGCGGCCCGCGATTGCTGAAGCGCTCGCCCATCAGGCGGCCGTTGGCGGTCAAAACCAGCTGTGAATCCTTGTCCATCGTCGCGAACACGCGGCGCTTCCTGAGCGCCTCGACGAAGCCGGCACGACTCAAGGCCGTGCCGTTCGGCAGCAGCACGCCGGTGCGGTTGGTGAACGACGCGCCCCAGTTGGCGCAGTGGTTGTCCTGGTTGGTGCTGAAGGCCACGCGGTAGCCCGCTTCCAGCAGCCGGTTGCAGGCGCCTTCGAAGTTGCTGCGCCGGGTCTCGGTTTCGCTGACATTGGTCGAGAACGCGGTGCTGTTCATCACCTCGCACAGCGCCATCGCCTCGCCGCCATCTTCGGTGTAGGCCAGCGGCACGCCGTCGACCTGGAACTGGCCCGAGTGGGCTGGATGGTTGAACTGGCCCACCCAGCCGCGCCCTCGCATCAGCGTATACAGCGCCGCGTAGTCACCGCGCGGGGTACGCGTGTCGGCCATCAGCTCACCCTTGGCATTGGTTTCCCAGCCGAGCAGGTCGTCGCTGTTGAAGATATTGATATGGCCGCCGTTGTGGATAACGCCCCATTCCAGGCCATACACCGCGAGGAACTCCGGATGCTTGCGCGAAAAGCCGATTGCGGCGTCCAGGCCGGACCGGTACAGCGCCTTGGCCGCGGCGGGGTCGGCGTTCGGCGCGCTGCCTTCCGAGCCGTCGTACATGTGGTTGTGCTCAGAGGCGACCAGGATGTCGAGGCCGTGCTGCCTGGCGTAGGCGAAGGCGGCGTCCGGGCCGTGCGGCGCCTTCAGGGGCGACTGGGCGCCCTTGCATTCGGCGATGTCGGCGCCGCCGTCGCTGTGGTTGGTCTGACTGTGCAGGTTGCCGAGATAGACCGTGTAGGGCAGCGCACCGGGCGCCGGCGCGGCGGCTGGCGCGAAAGGACGCGGCAGCGGCGAAAACGCCGGCATCGCAGGCTCGCGCGGCGCGCCGACCGCGATCTCCCACTCCTGCTCTTGCACGTCATGGCCATGGTCATCGCCGCGCAGTGTCGCATGTAGCCGCACCTTGTAGATGCCGGCCGGCGCCAGGCCACGCCCCAGCCGACCGGACCAGGGCACGGCGACCGTCATCGCCTCGCCCGTGAACGGCGCCGCGCCGCGCCAGCGCAGGGCGACACGCCCGCCGGGCCTGATCAACTCCACGCGCCAGTCAAGCAGGTTCGCATGCGGCAGGCCGGGATAGGCGAAGCTCAGCGTGAAAGTCCGCCCCTGCGCCGCGCCGGCCTGGAACGGCGCGAGCAGGGTGGCTTCAAATTCCTGGTGTTCTGCGGGAGCGGCTTGCGCCAGGCTGCAGGACAACGACAGGGCCAGGACTACGGGGAGCAATGAGGTTCTCATGATGCAATTTTTGCAATTTCATGCCGTACTCATATTGCGCCCGCGCGTACTTAAATTGCTATTTTGATCACATTGCTTGAGGGGTTTTAAAAAAGACAAGTTGCAGCTGACGGGAGCGCCGGTTAAGGTAGCCTCCCGTAAAGCGGCCGAAGCACGATGATCGACAAACTTGAACTCACCCACCTGCGCACGCTCGATGCGCTGGACCGCTTCGACACCATCTCGGCCGCGGCCGAACACCTGGACGTGTCGCAGCAGGCGGTCAGCCTGCAACTGAAGAAGATCCGCACCATCCTGGGCGACCCGCTGTTCGTGCGCACCGGCCAGGGCATGGCGCCCACGCCGTATGCGACGCTGATCGCGCCGCACATCCGCCAGGTGCTGGCCCAGTTGAAGGCGATTCCGCTGCCGCTCGGGGTCGAGCCCGCGCAGGCCGAGCGCACGCTGGTCATCTCGGGCACCGACTACACCCAGAAAGTGATCGTCGCCGATCTGCTGCGCGAACTGCGGCTGGAGGCGCCCAAGGTCAAGGTGGCGGTGGTCGACATCGAGGTCAGCGCCCTCACCCGCAAGCTGCAGCAGGGCGAGATCGACCTGATCTTCACAGTGGACGGCTATGTCGCGCCTGGCCTGGTGACCGAGCCGCTCTTTCTCGAGCAGTACCGCTGCGTCACCGGCGACCGGGCCCTGGCCGATGGCGGCGTCATGCCGCTCGAGACGCTGGTGGAGCACGATTTCATCATCACCAATCCGGGCGTGGCCAATTTCACGGGATCGGCCGACGGCTGGTTCGAGCGCCAGGGCTTGCAGCGCCAGGTGGTGGCCTCGGCGCCATCCTTCTTCATGGCGCTCGACTACCTGAAAGGATCGAAGCTGGTGGCATTCATGCCTTCGCGCCTGCTGCCCTGCGAGGGCCTGTTCGAGATCGCGCTGCCCAAGTACCCGCCGGGCTACGCCGTGGTCGCGGCCTTCCACCCCAATGCGCAGAACGATCCCTTCATCGGCTGGCTGCTGGAACGGGTCAGGGCGCGCCTTGTATCGGCTACAAGCCAGGCTTGATTGTCGCGAGCGCGCGGTTTGCCTAAGCTGACGCCCTCACCTTCACCGGCCAAGGACGTCGCATGAGCATCGAACGCATCAATCCTCCCGCACTGTACGACGGCGCCCCGCACGGCCTGTCGCATGCAACCATCGACCATGACAGCGGCCTGGTGTTCGTGTCCGGCCAGGTCGATTGGGACCTTGAGTACAAGGTCAGGCACACTACCCTGGCCGAGCAGACCGAGGGCGCGGCGCGAAACCTGATCGCCGTGCTGACAGCGGCCGGATCGTCGGTCGAGCAGATCCTGCAGCTGCGCGTCTACGTGCGCGGCGAGATCGGCGAGCACCTGGACACCGTGGCGCCGATCCTGGTGCGCCACCTCGGCCTGCCGCGCCCGGCCCTGACCGGGATCGGCGTCGCCTCGCTGGCCTCGCCCGACACACTGGTCGAAATCGAGGCGGTCGCCAAACGCTGCGCACAAAATGTTTAGTAAACCGGCTAAACAGATGTGCTGAAACACGGTAACGATTGATCGAAAACCGGACTCCACATATAAAGTTGCGTGGGTATAGTTGCAACAAGAACAGGCGGCGCACATCGCTGCTGCCATGTGTGGAGACAATATGACAGCCAGGCTTCATTTCGGACAACTCTCGATCGCCGCCACCGCGGCGCTTTTGTTTAGTGCAGTTCCCGCGCAGGCGGCCCCGGCGGGCAGCCCGGCGGAGGCTGTCAACGTCTTCATCGGCACCGGCGGCGACGGCCACACCTTCCCCGGCGCCAGCCGCCCCTTCGGCATGGTGCAGCTCAGCCCCGACACCCAGCACCGCCATTTCCGCCAGAGCTACCCCTGGGCCGCCGGCTACAACCATGCCGACGGCTCGATCCTCGGCTTCTCGCACACCCACTTCTCGGGCAGCGGCCACTCGGACCTGGGCGATGTGCTGTTGATGCCGTATGGCGGCGAGACCAAACTGGAGCCGGGCTATCCGGAACGCCCGTTCTCGGGCTACCGCTCGCGCTTCTCGCATGACCAGGAAAAGGCCGAGCCGGGTTATTACGCGGTGCGCCTGAAGGACCATGAAGTCGACGTCGAACTGACCGCCAGCGAACGCGTGGGCCTGCACCGCTATAAATTCAAGGCCGGCGAGGCGGCCAAGGTGCTGCTCGACCTGCGCACCAGCATCTACAACTACGACGACAAGAACCTGTGGGCGCGCCTGCGGGTGCGCAACAGCACCACCATCACTGGCATGCGCGAGACGCGCGGTTGGGCACCCGGTCGCCAGCTGCACTTCGCGATCCAGTTCTCGCGTCCGATCGATACCCGCCAGTTGCTCAATCGTGAAGAGGCGATCCCCTACCGCGGCTTCACCCAGCCCGGCAAGACGCCGGGCGACAAGGCCATGGTCGAAGGCAAGCAGCTGATGGCCGACTTCAACTTCGGCGTACCAAGCGACGGCACCCTGCTGGTGAAAGTCGCGCTGTCGGCGGTAAGCGAAGACAATGCGATCGCCAACCTGGCCGAGATGCCGGGCTGGGATTTCGATAAAGAACGCGAACGCGCCGGCAAGGCCTGGAACGATGCGCTCGGCGCCGTAAAAGTCGAAGCCGAGGGCCCGATGCGCACCAAGTTCTACACCGCCCTGTACCACAGCATGCTGGCGCCGTCGCTGTTCATGGACCTCGACGGCAGCTACCGCGGCCCGGACAACCAGGTGCACAAGGCGAAGAACTTCCGCTTCCACTCGACCTTCTCGCTGTGGGACACCTACCGCGCGCTGCACCCATTGCTCACCATCGTCGCGCCCGAAGAGCGCAATGCCGACTTCGTGAATTCGCTGATCGCCTCGCAGCAGCACAGTCCCTACGGCATCCTGCCGGTGTGGCAGTTCCACGGCCTGGAAACCTGGACCATGATCGGCTACCACGCGGTGCCGGTGATCGCCGACGCCTATATGAAGGGCATCCGCGGTTTCGACGCCGACAAGGCACTTAGCGCGATGACCGCCAGCGCCGAATACGGTCCCTACGGCGGCCTGGGTCACTACATGAAGCTGAGCTATGTACCGATCGACCTCGAGAAAGAAGCCGCCTCCAAGACCGTCGAATACGCGTTCGACGACTGGACCATCGCGCGCATGGCCGAGAAGATGGGCAAGAAGGACATCGCCGCCCGTTACTACAAGCGCGCACAGAACTACCGCAATGTGTTCGACAAGGAGACCGGTTTCATCCGCGCCCGCAAGTCGACCGGCGAATTCCGCACCCCGTTCAACCCGGAACTGTCGAACTTCGGCAGCGACTACACCGAGGGCAGCGCCTGGCAGTATTCCTGGTATATGCCGCACGATAACGCCGGCCTGATCTCCTTCCTGGGCGGCGACACTCAGCTGGTGAGCAAGATCGACCAGGTGTTCGACGCCAAGGTCGACGAGACCGTGTACGCCCACATGGAGGACATCTCGGGCCTGATCGGCCACTACGCCCACGGCAACGAGCCATCGCACCACGTGGCCTACCTGTACAACTATGCCGGCGCGCCGTGGCGCACCCAGGAACGCCTGGCCAACATCATGGCGACCCAGTACAGCGACAAGCCGGACGGCCTGTCGGGCAACGACGACCTGGGCCAGATGTCGGCCTGGTTCGCCTTCACCGCGCTCGGCTTCTATCCGGTGGCGCCAGGCAGCAACGAGTATGTGATCGGCCGCCCCTTCCTGGACAAGGCAACCTTGAACCTGCCGAACGGGAAGCGTTTCACCGTGCGCGCGGATAAGCTGTCGGATGCCAACGGCTACGTCGGCCGCGTGACCCTGAACGGCAAGCCGCTGAACCGCACCTTCATCCGCCATGAGGACATCATGGCCGGCGGCGAACTGGTGTTCACCATGCAGGCCACGCCGAACAAGGACTGGGGCAAGGAGCAGAGCGCGCGCCCCTATACCCAGACCAAGTACTGAGCAAGGCAGACGCGCCATGGCCGTCACGATCCGCGACATCGCCCGCGCCACGGGCTACTCGATCGGGACGGTCTCGCGCGCGCTCAAGAACCAGGACGGCCTGACCGACAAGACGCGGGCTCGCATCTGCGCCGTAGCGCGCGAGATGGGCTACGACTTCGCCAAGCTGCGCGAAGGCGAGGTGCGCCGCATCGCCTTTCTGCTGCACCGCCAGCACAACACGCAGTCGGCCAGCCCGTTCTACCTGCCGGTGCTGCACGGCGCCGAAGACGCCTGTCGCAAGCGCGGCATCGCGCTCTCGTTCGTGGTGGTCGGCCCGGCCGAACCGGTGCTCGACCTGGTGCGCCTGCACCAGCCCGACGCCCTGCTGTGCGCCGGCTTCTTCGAACCCGAGCTGGTGGCGGCGCTGCGCGATACCGGCAAGCCGCTGGTGCTGCTCGACATGCGCCTGCCCGGCTACCATTCGCTCAATCCCGACCATGCGCTGGGCGGCTACCTGGCCACGCGCCACCTGATCGACCACGGCCGGCGCCGCATCGCCATGCTCACCGGCCCGCTGGCCCACCACAGCATCCTGGAGCGCTACCGCGGCTTTCGCAAGGCGCTGTTCGAAGCACGCATGCTGGCCGATCCCGAACTCGAGGTTCAGTTGCCCAGCATCGGCGACGCGGCCGAGAATGTGCGCCAGGCGCTCGACGCCCTGCTGGCGCGCGAGCCGCGGCCGGACGCGCTGTTCTGCTACAACGACAGCACCGCCCTGGGCGCCATGCGCCACTGCCTGGAACGCGGGCTCAAGATCCCGCACGATATCGCGATCGTCGGCTTCGACGACATCAGCGCCGCCGCCAGCGCGATCCCGCCGCTGTCGAGCGTCCAGATCGACAAGGATCTGCTGGGGCGGATGGGGGTCGAGTTCCTGCTCGAGAAGCCTGCCGACGCCAGCGTGGAACAGACGCTGGCGGTCCAGCTGGTGGTGCGCGAGAGCAGTAACGACGACTGAGTGCGGCTTCGTGGCGCGCCTCGGCCGCCACGCTGTGATGCCGCGGGAAACCTTGCGCAACTGAAGAAGGAGCTGACATCAGCCGGAATGCTTTCCAGTATTTGCAAGGCCGCTCGTACCGTTGAGCTCGCGTGGTAGACCAACGCTACTGCGGTAGATACTGATGCAACCGATCAGAAGTGATACTCCGCGCGGACCATCGGCGTGCTGGCGCGTTGCCCACGCCCGCCGGTGGTAACGCGTGAATTACCGAACTTGTTGTTCCAGAACTGGTATTCGACGCCGACGCGAAAGCGGTTCTTCTTCTGGCCGACATGGGCGCCGATGTCGTACATCAGCTGCATGTCGATATTCGTTTCAAGCGAGGTCGGGTTGCCGGTTTCGTCCAGCCCCTTGGCGGCGATGAAGTTGGCATAGCCTTCAAAGGCCCAGCGCTCGTTCAGCGGAATCCCCCAGCTCAGGTTGAGCATCGGGTGGTTCTCGTACTTGTAGCGCCCGCGCACCTCGGAGATCGGAGCGAAGGCGCCGCTCGGCGCATTGCTTTCGCGGATCAGGAGGATGCTGGTGCTGAGAAAACCCGGCACGTCCCACATCAGCGTCGGCCCAAGCACCAGCATGCGCTTGCGCGAGTTGTAGCCGACGTCGCGCTTGGTGTTGACGTCGAAACCGGCAGTGAGGCCGACGCCCTTGACCTGGCCGAAGCGTAGCTCGCGCCCGCTCAGCGCGCCGATGTCGAGCGTGTGGCGGTACAGCAGGTAGGCTTCATCGGCGCCGGAACTGCCGCCGAGCGAGCGCGGATCGTTGCGGTCGGACTTGAGCCAGTCGAGATTCAAGTAATTGCTGCCGTACTTGTAGCCGCTGGCGTGGGTCAGCGCCAGCACGTGCTTGTCGAGATGTTCGGCATTGAACGGTTCGGCGAAGCGGCTGCCGTAGCGCCAGCTGATGGCGGTGTCGCTCCAGTCGAGCGCCAGTGCCGGGCTGGCCGCCAGCAGGCAGATGCCGCAGCCCAGGGCGCGGGTGACGATGTTCATGATGTGATCCTATGCTTCGGGCGCCGGAGGAGCTGCCGGCGTGCCGGCGATCTGCAATTCTACCTTGTGGTCTCGCCGGTCGTCGCGCAGTGCGAGCGTCCAATCCGGGCACGGCTGGCCGTCGAGCAGCATGCGTTCGGGGCCGCTGGTGGCGCGCACCGTGATCTCGTAGATGGCGCTGTGGTAGCGATAGCGCAGGCTGAAGCCATCCCAGCCTGGCGCCAGGCGCGGCTGCAGGTGCAGCTCGGCGCCATGGCGCTGCAGGCCCAGCAGCGCTTCGACGAACAGCAGCCAGGTCCAGGCCGCCGACGCACCGTGCAAGCCGCCGATGGCGCGGCCGGCATGCGGCGCAATCGTGCGCAGCCCGTCGCTCATCAGGTGAGGCGGCGCGTCATGCGCGCGCGATGGATCGAGCATCCGCGCCAGCCGCCAGGCGCGGCCAGCATCGCCCAGCCGCGCAAAGCCGGCCGCGGCCCAGGCCGTGGCACGGTGGTCCTGGCCGGGGCTCGACGTCACGCGCTCGCTCCACACGCCGTCCACCGGCGGATCGGAGCGCGGCAGCACATCGTTGCTTGCCAGCCGCGCGACGGCCGCGCGCAGCGCCTGCGGCCCCTGCTCCGCCCCGGCCTTCAAGGCCCAGCACTGGGTCGACAGCTCGACCCGGCAGGCCGGGTTGGCGATTGAGCCGAGGGCATTGCTGCTGTCGAGCCAGGTCCAGCGATACCACTCGCCATCCCAGCCGTGTACCTCGCACTGCGCGCGCAGCGCCAGCGCGGCGCCGCGGCAGGTAGTGGCGAAGCCGAAGTCGGCGCGACTGTCGGACACCTCGGCAAAGCGTTGCAGCACGGTGGCCATGAAGAAGCCGAGGGCGACGCTCTCGATCCGGCCAGGGATGCCCTGGTCGTGCAGGCGCGCCGCCGCCGGCGGCAGGCCGCGCGGGCCAAAGCGCAGGCAGCCGCGCAGGCCGTGCACGCAGTATTCGTACAGGTCGTCGCGCTCCGACAGCGGCGTGTCCAGCACGGCATGGTCGCTTGTGGCGGCCAGGTAGCGCGTCAGCGCATACGGCAGCCACAGGAAATCCTCGACCGCGGAGTCGGTCGTGAATACGGGCGCGGCGCGCAGCAAGGCGGCGCGCAGCAGTTCGGGCCGCATGTGCGCGCACACCAGGGCCGACTGCAGGCGCGTGGCCGGGTCGGGCTCGCCCATCATGGCGCCAATCGCCTGGCCGGGCAGCCAACCGTTGATGCGAGCGTCGAGCGCGGGGTCGGGCGTCTGCACGCTGACGGCGCCGAGCGTGTGGTCCCACCAGCGGCGCAGATGCTGCCATGCGGCGGCGGCGGCCTGCGATCCGCCATGGCGCTGGACCGCGGCGCTGGCGTCCAGGCTGCCGGGACCGGCCACGCCCAGCACGAACACCAGTTCGCACCCGGCGCCCGGCTCGAGCGTGACGCCGACCTGCAATGCCGCGCATGGGTCGAAGCCCGCACCGAAGGCGCCGGACAGGCTGCTCCGTTCCAACGCCGCCGGGCGCGCGATGGCGCCGTGGCGGCCGATGAATTCCTGGCGGTCGCAGGTTACTGCCACCTGTTCGGCGTCGACGTGGAAGAATGCAATCCGGTCCTGCAAACCCGTGCCGAAGGCGTTGCGGGCCAATAGCGCGCCGCTGGCGAGATCGCGTTCGGTCACCACCTGCAGGCCGGGTGCCGTGCCTTGCTGGTCCAGCAGCCACGCCACATAGCCGGTGGCGCTGAGGCGGCGCGGCGCATCGCTGTCATTGCGCAGGCGCAGGACGCTGTACTTGAGCGGCGCGTCCTGGGCGACGAAGCAGCGCAGTTCGGAATGGATGCCGTGGGTGCGGTGTTCGAACACGCTGTAGCCGATGCCGTGGCGCGTCTGGTACGGTTCCGGCGATGGCGCCGGCCATGGCGTCGGCGACCACACGACGCCGCTGTCCTCGTCACGCAAGTAATAGGCTTCGCCGTCCTGCGGCGCGACGGCGTCCTCGCTGCCGGCCGTGAGGCGCGTCTCGCGATCGCCGCTCCAGCTGACGGCATGGCCGCGCTCCGAGACGATGCTGCCGAAACCGTCATTGGCCAGCAGGTTGAGCCACGGCGCGGCGGGCGCCGCCAGGTCGGGACTGCTGCGCACCACGACTTCGTGGTTGTCCGGCGGCGCCGCGGCCAGCGGCTCGCTGGTCCACGCCGGCGCAGCGACCGGCTCGGTGGCGACGAAGGAATGCACCGCGGCGCCAGGCGCGCGCCCGGCGCGGCGCAGCTGGTCGGCCAGGTCGCCGCGCTCGCTCGAGAGCAGTACGCTGGCGGCCGAACGCAGCAGGATGCGGTCTTCGCGCGGCACGTCTTCCTTGAGGTGCAGGTGCAGGCCGCCCGGCTGGTCGAAGCTGGCCGGATCGACCAGCGGCACGGCCAGGTGCATCAGCGCCTCGCGCAGCGCGCGGCTGTCGCACAAGACCAGCAGGTCAACCGCCAGGCCGTGGCTGCGCCAATAGCCGTGCGCCTGCAGCAGCTGGCGCGCCAGGCCGGTGTCAAGGCCCTCGCCCAGCTGGAGCAGCAACAGCGGCAAGTCGCCCGTCACGCCATACGGCTGCAAGTCGGCCTGCGTGCGTACATTGCGCGCGATGACGGCGGGATCGGCGCGCAGCGCGGGAACCGGCTGCAGCAGGCAACCGGCCAGGCGGTTGATCAGTTGGGCGTCGGCCTGCTGGACGTCATTGCGCCGCAGGTCGGCCTGGGCCCGGGTCCAGGCGGCCTCGATCGCGTGGTCGACCTTGTTGCCTGCGCCATAGCGCGCCGCCAGCTCACGCGCCAGCGCACGGCCGGAAGCGGCGCCCAACAGCAGGTCGACCGTGATCTCCTGCTGCGGCCCGACGGTGACGGTGCGGCGCAGGGCCAGCAGCGCCTCGTCCGGCTCCGGGTCCGGCCCCGGCAGCGCGCCGCCCTGGCTCACCGCGCGTGGCAGGTGCGGCTCGTGGCCGCGTCCGATGAAACGTGCACGGCTGGTCTCCGCGCTTGCTGGTCCCGCCGCATCGCGCACCGCCATGCGGTGCACGACGACGGGCGCGCTGGGCGTGGTCACGCACAGCAGGCTGTCGGCGGCCGCATCGAACTCGATCCGGATGTTGCTGCGTCCGCCCTCCTGCAGGGCCGGTCCGGCCAGCGCCACGCAGCTGGTCAGCTCCAGGGTACGCGCTTCAGGCGTGCGGTTGACGATGCGAATGCGGCGCAGCTCGACGTCGTCGCCCGGCGCCACCACCGCATCGGTGCGCAGCTCGATGCCGTGGTCCACCCGGCGCAGGCTGGCCCGTCCTTCGGCCAGCACCGCCTCGCATTCGGCTGGCCGCGCGGCGCCGGGCAGCAGCACATTGGCCCAGGTGGCGCCGCTGACGGTGTCGCGCACATGGCAGGCCAGGCCGACTTCGCCCGCACCGGTGCGCGTCAGCAGCGCGCCTTCCCAGCGGCTGACGGCGGCGCCGGCATTGTCCAGCACCAGATGGTAGCGGCCATTCGACAGCAGCTGGAGTTCGGGCAGCGGCGAGGCATCCGGTGTCAACACGCGCGAATAAGGGTTGGTCGCGGCGGCGTTGTCCGACGCCCCTCCGGCGCGATAGCGCAGCGGCGGCTCGGCGCCGGAGGCCGGCGCGGCTTCCTGCAGCAGGCCGAACGCGGCGCGTAGTTCCGGATCGCGCGCGAAACGGCGCTGCATCGGCTCGCCCAGCAGATGGCGCGCCAGCGCCAGCAAGGTCGCGGCCTGGTGCGGCGCGACCTGGGCCCGCACCACTGCCTGGCGTTCGCCCTGCGGCAGGCGGCTTGGGGCATAGTCGAGCGCTTCATGGAAGCCGGTCTCGCCCAGCAGCCCCTGGTCCGCCATGCGGCGCAGGTTGGCCGCCGCCAGCGCCGGCGCCACGGCCAGCGCCAGCGCGGCGCCGTGGGGTGCGGCGACCAGGTCGTCTTCAGGACGGGGCCTCAGGGCGGCGGCCGGCAGGCCGAAGCGCCTGACGCGATAGCTCGCCGCAGCGTCGACCGCGTTGCAGCCCGATTCGGTGTAGCCCCACACCAAATTCCGGCCCTTGGCGTGCGCAGCCTGCAGCCGCACCAGCACGCGGCCGGCATCGTCGAGCAAGGTGTCGCGCCACGACGGCATCAGGAGGCACGGCGCCAGCACATCGGCCAGCGCCCCGGAGCGCGACAGCAGCAGCGCGCCAGCGCCCGTCATGCGCAGGGGCCGGCCGAGCGACCACCAGTGCTGTTGCGGCAGCTGGTCCTGGGCGATGGCCACGAAACTGGCCATGCGCGCCTCGGACGCCAGCAGGTCGCAGGCGTCATCGTCGAGGCGCTTGTCGCGCACGTGGTAGCCGGCCGCCAGCTGGCCGCTGGCAGGGTCGGCCAGCGCGCCAAAATCGGCGCGCGCCGCCTCGCGCGCCTGCGTGGCCAGGGCCGCGATCCGGGCCAGGCGTTCGCGCGCGCAGGAGCGTCCCTGCTCGACCAGCGCGGCCAGGCCGTTGTTGCCGGCCGGCGGCGCGAATTCGGCCAGCTCACGCAAGCTCGGGATGCGGGTCAGGGCGGCATCGAGCACGTATTCCTGCAGCGCGCGGGTCCACGGCGCCAGTGCCTGCAAGTCGTCCAGTTGCGCCTCGCACTGGCGCGCCAGGCGCGCAGTCCAGGCGCGCAGCGCAGGGTCGGCGTCCGGCGCCAGGCCGGCTTCGAGTTCGGATGTGCGCGCCGCCATGCCGCGCAGGCAGTCGGCCAGGCCCGGCAGGGTATCGGTGGCGCGGCTGCGGCCGGGCGCCAGCGATTCTTCCATCGCGTCCAGGGCCGGCAGCAGGCCGGGCGGTGCATGGTCGCGCACCACCCACAGTGTGGCGCGGATGCCATCGAGCACGGCGGCTTCCACAATCGGCCGGTCTGGCAATTCATCCAGGCCGGCGGCATAGGTGCGCAGTGCCAGCACCAGGCCGCCGCTGGCCGCGGTATCGACCCGGGCCGGCTCGATGGGACCGAGGGTGGCGCCGTCGTACCACGCGAAGACATGGCCGTTCCAGCGCTCGAGCAGCGCGATCGACGCCAGCGCGGCTTCGCCACGCGCGAGCAGGCCTCCCAGCGGCAGGTAGCCGAAATCGCGCGCGCCCAACGTCGCCAGCAGGCCCAGGCCAATGCCGGCGGTCGACACCCGATCGTCGATGGACGGTTCGGCATGCCCGAACACGGCGTGCGGCGCCAGGCCCTGCGCGCCGGCGCCATGCTGTTCAAGGAAAGCCCAGCTGCGACGCGCCAGGGTGCGCAGGAAGCGGGTCTGCCCCTTCGCCAGGCGCATGCCGCGCCGCGACGGCTGGCTGGTCCACCAGGCCAGCACCGGCGACAGGAACCACACCAGCAGCAGCGGCGCCGTGGCGAACAGGGCGTAGGGGTTGGCAAACGTCAGCAGCACCGCGACACTGATCGCCAGCAGCGGTGCGAACCACATCGCGCGCCAGGTGTTCTCCATCGCGCTGGCGCTGCGCGCCAGCGCAGGCGGGTGCAGCTCGAGCAGCTTGCGGCGGCTGACGTCGCGCCGCCACAGGCCGCGCACGACCGCATCGGCGTCGACCCAGGCCGTGTGCGGCAGGAAGGCCAGCGCCAGCGCGGCGCGTACCAGGCAGGCGCGCGCGCTTCTGGCCCAGCCGTCGAGATGCTGGCGCAGCGGCGCATCGAAGCGGCGGCAGGCCAGCGCCGCCAGCATGTCCAGCAGCGGCGGCAGCCAGAGCGGCGTCAGGATGGCCACGGTCCAGAACACCGGCGCCGCCAAGAGGCTCCAGCACAGCACCAGCAGGGCCACCGTCGCTGGCGCGGCCAGGCTCCCGGCCAGGGTGTCGAACAGGCGCCAGCGCAGCTGCGGCGCGCGCAGGCCGGCGGCGCCGGGCTGCAGCCGGCGCGCCTCTTGCCAGGCGGCGCGCAGCGCGCGCTGGCGGCGCAGCACCTGTTCGCCGTAACTGCCCGGATGGGCGGCCTCCAGGCGCAGGTCGGCCATGCTTGCGGCGCGCAGGCGGTCTTCTTCGACCACGCCCGGCTCGGCCCGGCCCTCGTCGCGCAGCTCGAGACCGAGCGCGCGGCGCCAGGCGTCGACGTCGTAGATCGCCGCCCAGCCATGGCTGCCGTCGCGCCACAGGCGCTCGTAGCGCATGGCGCCGCGCTGCGGCAGGGGGGTAGCGCTTGCCGGCAACAGCATCGCATGCCCTTCCCTCACCTGGCCGGCGTCGTCCTGCAGCGGCAGGTGGAGCGGGTGCGCCATGGCCGCCACCAGGCTGCGCGCGGCGTCGCGCGGCAGGCCGGTATCGGCGTCGAGCGCGATCACATAGCGCATTTCAGCCGCCGCCCCGAGGTTGCCGGCTGCGAGCAGGAAGCGCTCGCGCGCGCCGCACAGCCAGGCATTCAGGTCGGTCAACTGGCCGCGCCGCCGCTCGCGGCCGATCCAGGCCTGCTGGTCCTCGCTCCAGGTGCGGGCACGCGCCAGCAGCATGAAGGGGCCGCCATGCTTGCGGTTGAGCGCCTCGATCGCGCCTTGCGCCTGCTCCAGCAGCGCCGCGTCGGACGGCAGCGTTTCTTGCTGCGCATCGGGCAGGTCGAGCAGCAGGCAAAAGCGCAGGCCCGGATCGCGGTTGCCGAGGTAGCGCACTTCGAGGTCTTCGCACAGTGCCGCGATCTGCATGGCGTCGGCGGCCAGCGCCGATACCGCAACCACCGTGTGCGCATCGCCGGAAATGCCGGCCGCGACATCCATGCGCGGCGTAGCCTGCGGCCGGGCGAGCCAGCCCCTGGCCATGCCGGCCAGCGCGCGCGCCAGTCCGGCGCCGACCGGCAGCGCCAGGATCCCCATCAGGACCAGCAGCAAGGGCCCCGCGCCGCCCTGCCACGCGTGGACCAGGCCGGCGCCCGTGAACAGCAGCGTCAGGACCGCGGTGGCGCCCGCTGCGGCGTCGAAGCGCAGGCCGGCAGGGATGCGCTCGCGCACGGCGCGCCGGCCGCGCAGCCTGGCTTCGAGCGCCGCCAGGCCCGGCCCGGCCAGGTAGTGGCCGATGTGACGCATGCGCGTGTCCAACCCACCCTCGCCAGGTGCGCGGTGGATGCCTGCCAGCGCGATCGCCTCTTGCGCCACCATGGTCTCGCTCGCGCCGAGCGTGCGCGCCAGGCGCCCGACCGTGTGCCGGTAGCGGTCGCGCGTGGCGCCGTCCATGCGCGCATAACTGCCGTCCGGGTCGTCCCGCAGCAGCGCATCGACCGCGCCCAGGCGTTCGGCAAAGGCGCGCCAGTCGACCCCGCCCAGGGCGCGCAGGCTGGCCAGGGCGTTGCCGGTCGAGACGGCATCCTGCGCCTGGGCGCTGCGCTCGTCCTGCGCCAGTTGGGCGCTGCTGCTTTCGCGGTCGGCCAGGCGCGCGTCGATCCAGTCCGTCACCTGGGCCAGCGGCGCACCACGGCCCTGCAGGCGACGCGCCAGCTCGGTCACGAAAGCGCCGTCGTCCGGATCCTCGGCGCGCGCCATGTCGGCGAACAGCAGCACCAGGTCGCCGGGACGGGTGTCGGCGGTGTCGAGGAAGCGCGCGGCCCAGGCGGATGCCCGTTCGCGGCCGGCGCAGACCTGCGCCGCGCGCACTGCCAGGTCGGCCAGCCAGTCGAGCAGGGCAAGCCGCAGCAGCGCAGGCAGCGCATCGAGCTCCGCGACGCGCCACGGCGCGCCTTCCTGGCTGGCGCCGACCAGACGCGCCAGTTCATCGGTATCGACCTGGCCATCGCCGCGTGTTACGGCCTCGCGCACCAGGTCCCAGGCGCGCCCGGCGCCGATGTCCCGCGCTTGCGCGCGCGCCAGCCGCAGTTGGGCGCCGAGCAAGTGATGGCCCTCGAGCAGGCGCGCGCCGGCGGCGGGCAGCTCGATGCCTGCGCGGGCGGCGCGATCGAGCGCCTCGCAGGCGCTGGCAATGCGCTGCGCGTCGGTGGCCAGCAGCGCCGCCAGGGCATACCCGGCGGGCATCTTGTCGTTCTCAACTTTCAAGCGGGGACCTCGGGACAGAGGCGTGCGCGGTAGACCGCCGAAGGATGGGGTGCCCGGGGCGGATCAGGGCAAATGACCAGGAAAATGCTGGGCGCGCACGACTGATCCCATGCTAGGGAAAGGAGCGGAAAATTACCGTGCGCTGGCGTACACACAGCGCCTGCCGGGCTGGCAGGCGATGTGGTCGCTCACATGGCGAGCGCGAAGCCGCCGGCCAGCGAGCAGGCGCGCGGATGGCCGAGCGCGCGCAGGGTAAGCGCGGCGCGGGCGCTGCGCGCTCCGCTACGGCACACGAACAGCAGCGGGCGCGCATCGGCGCCGAGCCAGGCGGCGGCATGGTCGGCCACATGCGCCAGCGGCACATTGAGCGCGGCGCGGCCGTGCAACTCCACCTTGCCGGCGACGCTGTGTTCACGCAGGTCGCGCACATCGACCACGATGGCGTCGGGGTGGGCGGCCAGCCAGCCGCGCGCCGTGGCGGCGTCGAGTTCGAGTTCGAGGTCGGCGTCGGCGTCGGCCTCGGCGTCTTGCGTGGCGTCGCATGGCGGCGCCGATCCGCGTGCGCCCGGCGTTGCAGGCAGCGCCAGCGCGGCGCCGCAGCGCGCGATACGCTCGCACGCCAGCCCGAGCGCGGCGTCGTCCAGCAACGGCCCGATCGACAGGCGTACCGCCGATGCGCTTTGCCAGGCGGGCACGCCCATCGCGTCGAGCACGTAGCTCGGCGCCGCCTTCGATGCGGCGCAGGCCGAGCCGGCGCTGACACGCATGCCGGCCGCGTCGAACAGGTCGAGCAGTTCGGCGCTGGAGACGTCGGGCACCGCGAAATTGAGCGTGGTGGGCAGCGTTTGCGCCAGCGGCGCATTGAACACGATGCCCGGGAAGGCGCGGCTCAAGGCGTCCACCAGGCGCGCGCGGCAAGCGTGCAGCGCCTCGAGGCCGATGAAGGTGTCGCCACGTTCCAGGGCCGCCAGCACCGCGCCCAGCGCCGCGATGCCAGCCATGTTCTCGGTGCCCGAGCGCTGCCCGTCTTCTTGCCCGCCGCCGCACATCAGCGGCGTGAACGGCGCGCCGGCGCGCACGTACAGCATACCGATGCCCTTCGGCGCATACAGCTTGTGGCCCGAGAATGGCGCGTAGTCGATGCGGCTCGCGCCCAGCGCGAGAGGCAGCTTGCCGAGCGCCTGCACGCAATCGACCATCCACAGCGCCGGGCTGGCCGTCTTTTGCAACACGGCGGCGATGCCATCGAGGTCGGACACGACCCCGGTCTCGTTGTTGGCGGCCATGGTGGCGACAAACGCCAGGCGCGGCGCCAGCGCGCGCAGCACCTCGAGCCGATGCCTGCCGTCGCCATCGACCGGCAGCTCGCGCAGTTCGAGGCCAGTCCCCAGCAAGCGGTTCCAGTGCGCCAGGCTTTCGGACACCGCCTTGTGTTCGGTGGCGCCGACCAGCACCACGTCACCGCATGCCTCGCCGCGCGCGCGCCGTTCGCGCACCGCGCACAGCGCCGACAGCACCGCGGTCTGGATGCCTTCGGTGGCGCCGCTGTTGAACATCAGCCGCCCCGCCGGCGCGCCCAGCACGCGCCGGGCGCAGGCACGCACGCCCTCGCGCAGCGCGCGTGCACGCAGTCCGCTCGCATGGCTGCTGCTCGGATTGCCGAAGCAGTCCTGCATGGCAGCCATGGCGGCGGCCGCGGCGGCAGGCAGTACCGGTGAAGTCGCGTTGGCGTCGAGGTAGATTTCGGTAGTCATCGATTAGCTGTTAAAAACATAAAAAAAGGTGTCGCACAACACCTTATTGTCCAGTAATATGGTACGGAGTTATTTCGATCGAAACGTCCCAAATTTCTCGATTTGTGGGCTGTTAATAGAATAATTATTCTTATAAACCAGCTTTGCGGAATATGAACTCACTCGACAAGTTTGATTGTGCGATCCTTGCCGCCCTGCAAGCGGATGCCACCCTTTCCATCTCGGGCCTGAGCGAAAAGGTGGGACTGTCCAGCACACCGTGCTGGAAACGCGTGAAACGCCTCGAAGAAGACGGCTATATCGAAAGCCGGGTCAGCATCGTCAACCGCCAGAAGGTCGGCTTGCCGGTCACCGTGTTCGTCAGCGTCAGGACCACCGAGCACGATGAAAAATGGCTGGCGCGCTTCGCCGCCGCCGTGATCGCCCTGCCTGAAGTGCTCGAGTTCCACCGCATGAGCGGCGACATCGACTACCTGCTCAAGGTTGTCACCACCGACATCGCCGGCTACGACCGCTTCTATAAAAAGCTGATCAAGACCGCGCGCCTGACCGGCGTCTCGTCGGCGTTCTCGATGGAACAGATCAAGTCAACCACCGCCCTGCCGCTCGAACTGATCTCGCACGGCGTGCCGGCCTGAGCGTGTTTACGCCGACGCCTGGCGCTTTCGCCCGGCGTGCGATCGTGCGATGATGGCGGCCGTTGACATCCACGGAGACCAAGGGAATGCGATCGAAAATAAAGATGGCGCCGCTGGCGCTGGCGGCGCTGGTGGCGTCGATCGGCGTGCAGGCACACGCTGCGGAACAAATCGTGAAGATCGGCGTGAGCGGCCCGCTGTCGGGCTCCAACGCCTTCGCCGGCAAGGACAATGAAAACGGCGTGCGCCTCGCCATCGAGGAACTCAACGCGCAGAAGATCCAGCTCGGCGCCAATGTGCTGCGCTTCGTGCTGCAAAGCGAGGACGACGGCGGCGACCCGAAACAGGGCGTGAGCGTGGCCCAGAAGTTCGCCGATGCCGGCGTCAAGTTCGTGCTCGGCCCATACAACTCGGGCGTGGCGATTCCGGCCTCGCGCGTCTACAACGACAACGGCATCCTGATGTCGACCGTCGGCACCAATCCCAAGATCACCGCCGCCGGCTACCCGACGGTGTTTCGCATCGTGGCCAGCGATACCCAGGTGGGCGCGTCGGTTGCCGGCTATGCGGCCAAGGAGCTCAAGGTTAAGAACGTCGGCGTGATCGACGACCGTACCGCGTTTGGCCAGGGCATCGCGATGGAGTTCAAGCGCCAGGCGCAGAAAGCCGGCATCAAGGTCGCGGGCCACGAGTTCACCAACGACAAGGCGAGCGACTTCGCCGCGATCCTGACCTCGCTGCGCGCCAAGAAGGTCGACGCCATCTTCTTCGGCGGCTACGCCCCGCAAGGCGCCCCGATGGCGCGCCAGATGAAGCAGCTGGGCCTGAACGTGCCGCTGCTGGGCGGCGACACCCTGTGCAGCCCCGAGATGGCCAAGCTGGGCGGCGCCGCGGTCGGCGAGAACGTGCGCTGCGCGCAGGCCGGCGCCATCGTCGCCAAGCAGCCGGGCGGCCCGGCCTTCCTGGCCAGCTACAAGAAGCGCTTCGGCCGCGATCCTGACGTGTATGCACCATCGTTCTATGACCAGACCAGGTTCATCGCCCAGGCGATCGCGCAAGCCAAATCGGTCGACGCGAAACAGGTCGGCGCCGCGATGCACGCGCTCGACTACCAGGGCGTGGTCGGCACCTACGGCTACGACGCCAAGGGCAACCTCAAGAAGACCGCGGTGACGGTGTACACCTTCAAGAACGGCGCGTTGACACCGCTGGCCAGCTACTAAAGCATCACAAGGATAAGAACATGAGAGAGAACTTCAAACTCGGCGCACTGGCAACAGCCGCCCTGCTCGCGTGCGCACCTGCCGGCGCCGCACCTGCGACGGCCGCTACCGCATCCGCCACCCAGAAGGTCGCCACGACCGAAGCCGGCAAGGCGATCAACAAGCTGGTCGATGAATACTACGAAGCCAACGCGCGCTACGAGCCGGTGTGGGCGAGCGAGAGCGGCGACGGCCGCTTCTTCGACCAGCTCGGGCTGTCGATCGCGCCAAAGAATCGTGAAGCGCAGTTTGCACTGTACCGCGGCTACCTTAAGCGCCTGGGCGCGATCCCGCGCGAGCGCCTCAATGCGCACGAGCAGGCCAGCTACGACATCGTCAAGTTCGAGCTCGAGACCGCGCTGCGCCTGGGCGCCTTCCCGGAACATTTGTTGCCGCTGGACCAGATGTTCAGCATGCCGACCTTCATCGCCAACTATGCCGGCGGCGAAGGCGCGCAGCCCTTCGTGACGCCAAAGGACTACCGCAACTACCTGCAGCGCCTGGACCAGATGGTGGCGTATATCGACCAGTCGATCGCGAATATGCGCGAGGGTGTGAAACGCGGCATCGTGCATCCGCGCGAGCCGATGCAGTCGCTGCTGCCGCAACTGAAGCAGCTGGTGGCCGCCAAGGCGGACGACAGCATCTTCTACTCGCCGATCAGGAAGCTGCCAGCCGACTTTTCAAGCGCCGACAAGCGCAGCCTGACGGATGCATATAGCAAGACCATCGGCGCCAAGCTCAATCCGGCCTTGAAACGCCTGGCGGACTATGTCGAGAAGGACTACCTGCCAAAGACCCGCACAACGGCCGGCTGGAACGCCCTGCCGAACGGCGCCGAGTGGTACAAGGCCAAGGTGGCGGCGATGACCACCACCGACATGACGCCAGAGCAGATCCATGCGATCGGCCAGAAGGAAGTGGCGCGCATCCAGGGCGAGTACGGCAAGATCGGCCCGAAGATGGGCTATACCGGCCCGGCAGCCGGCCTGCCGAAATGGGTCTCGGAGCAGCCGAAGTACAAGCCGTTTACCTCGGATCAGCAGGTGATCGAAGTGTTCCAGAAGCTCGATGCCCAGGTGCGCACCAAGCTGCCGGCCCTGTTCACGCTGATGCCGAAGGCGCCGCTGGAAGTGCGCCTGGAGCCGGAACTGACGCGCGAGACCGCATCGGACCATTATTCGGCGCCGGCGGCGGACGGTTCGCGTCCGGGCGTGTTCTGGTCGGTGGTGAACGATCCGACCAAGTACGGCCGCACCGGCATGGTGACGCTGTACCTGCATGAGGGCCAGCCGGGCCACCACTTCCACATCGCGCTGCTGCAGGAGCTGGGCTTGCCGAACTTCCGCAAGTTCGGCGGCAATACCGCGTTCACCGAAGGCTGGGCGCTGTATGCCGAGACGCTGGGCAAGGAAATGGGGCTGTTCGAGCAGCCGGAGGATTATTTTGGCCACCTGAACGACGAAATGCTGCGCGCCGCGCGCCTGGTGGTCGACACCGGCATGCACAGCAAGGGCTGGAGCCGTGAACAGGGCATCACCTATTTCCGCGAAACGCTGGGCTACTCGGAACTGGAAGCGCGCGCCCAGATCGAGCGCTATATGGTGATGCCGGGCCAGGCGCTGGCGTACAAGATCGGTTCGCTCAAGATCATGGAACTGCGCCAGCGTGCGCAGGCGACGTTGGGCGACAAGTTCAGCCTGCCGAAATTCCATGAGGTGGTGCTCGATGAAGGTACCCTGCCGCTGGCGGTGCTGGAGGCGAAGGTCGATCGCTGGATCGCGGCGTCGAAGTAGGCGCTATCGATCTTCTCGCTCACTGAATCAACGTCGTTCCCGCGAAGGCGGGAACCCCAGTACTTGGCGCCGCCGCTTCGATCAATTGAAGCGGCAACGCGAGCAACCTTGGGTCCCCGCCTGCGCGGGGACGACGTTTCAGCGGCGCGGGGCGACGTGGATATCGCGCTCAGCGTGCGATCATGAACACCGGATAACGGTTCCACTCCGGCTCGCGATACCGTGCGCAGTTGGCGTAGATGAAGTCCAGCACCGCTTCCTGGCTGGAAAGCAGCCCTGGATTGGCAGCTTTCCATTCGGCGAATTTCGCGGCCAGTTCGGGTTCGTCAGTCAGCAGTTTCTCGGCCTCGTCCTCGAACACATAATCCGAATAATGTTCCTTCTTCTCCAGCACGCTGTTGAAGAAGCCCCAGCGGAAGTAGCTGTCGTGGCCCAGCGGCTCGAGCATCTCGACCGCGTAACGCGCCCGGTCCTGGTCCAGCGGCACGATGTAGTCGCCGGCGCGCAGCAGGACCTGCCCGATGCGGCGATCCAGCACGACGTCGTCATGGAACATATGGCCCTCATAGGCGGTCGGCCGTGAGGTCACCGAGTTGACGTGGTAATACGCCACTTCCTGTACCCGATCCGCTTCGACCCGCTCCATGCGCACGCCATTGAACTCCAGCCGCTCGATCGCTTCGCGCCACTGCTGCGGCACCACATAGGCTTGCGGCGCCGGCACCGCGACGTCGACCGGGAAGCTGTTGTAGTAGGCGATATCGCGTTCCCACGGGCTGCTGCGGTCGTAGTACAGGCGGGTGTAGTCGCCGATGACGCTCTTCTTGTACTTGGCCTCGTAGCCCTTGAAACGGAAACTCGACGGATTGGCTTCGTCCATCTTCCAGCGCACCGGCCACTGATCCTGCGTGCGGCCCTCCTCGCGCGCCGCGCGGCGCAGCGCCTGGATCCGCTCACCATTCCTGACCGTGAACTCGAGCGCCACTTCGACCAGCGCCACCATCGACTCGTAGCGGTCCTTGAACGGCTTGAGCATATGCGTCTCGGGCATGAAGCCGATCGTGTGGTGCAGCGCCGCGTAGCCGGTCGAGAAGCGCGCCGTTTCGAGGAATTCGGCGATGCCGTGGTCCGGACTGTCCTGCACCGGATTCACGTAGGGACAGGTCGGCCAGCCGCGCGCGTCCATGCCGGCGTACATCGCGGGCAGCATCTCTGAGCGCAGGAATTCGCCCAACCCACCACCGAGCTTGTCGGCCTGGGTGTGGATCAGCGTCATCGTGTAGCTGTAGTCGGCGCCGTTGGAGGTGTGGGTATCGACCATCACCTCCGGATCCCAGCGCGTAAACAGCCCGTTGAACACGCGCGCGGTCAGGGTGTCGCACTTGACGAAGTCGCGGTTCAGGTCGAGGTGGCGGCTGTTGCCACGGAAGCCGAACTGCTCCGGCCCGTCCTGGTTTACGCGCGAGGTATCGGCGCGGTTGAAGCTGCCGTCGACGTTGTACAGCGGAACGAACAGGAACACGGTCTGGCCCAGCGCCGCCAGCTTTTCGGGCTGCAGGCAGAAGTCGCGCACGATCGCCATGCAGCCATCGACGCCCTCCGGTTCGCCCGGGTGGATGCCGTTATTGTTGAAGAAGACCGGACGGCCAGCGCGCTTGATCGCCTCGACCTCGAACACGCCGTCGCTGCTGACCACACCCGCATGGATCGGCACGCCCGCATCCGACACGCCCACTTTCTCGAAACGCAGCACATTCGGATAGTTGGCGGCGAGCGATTCATACCAGGCGATGCACTCAGCCCAGGTAGTGGTCTGGTTCAGGTTGCCCTTTTCGTAGGGCGTCAGCAGTTCAATGGACATGGATCTTATCGTTGTGAGGTTGATGCTTCAGAAATCGTCGCCGGCACGGCCGGAGCCTGGACCGGCAGGTTGAGCGGCAGCGCGATCGCGACGTCGGTGCCCTCGCCCGGGCTGGAGCGCACCTCGATCGTGCCGTGCACCGCATAGGCGCGCTCGCGCATGCCGATCAGGCCAATGCCTTCCGAGGCGCTGGCGGTGTCGAAGCCGGCGCCATCGTCGACCACGCGGATGCGCAGCACGCCCTTGCCTTCGTCGAGCAGCAGGCTGACGTGGGCCGAGCGCGCGGCGGCGTGCTTCATGACGTTCGACAGGGTCTCTTGCACGATGCGGTAGGCGGAAATCGCCAACTCGTTCGACAGGCGCGCGAAATCGCCTTCGCTGTGCAGGTCGAAGCGGCAGCCGGATGTTGTGTCGTAGTGGCGCACCATCTCTTCCACCGCGCCGTGCAGGCCGAGCATGTCGAGCACCTCGGGACGCAGGCGGCGCACCAGGCGCCTGCCGTTGGCATACAGGTCGAGCGCCAGCTTGGTGATGGCCTCGGACTTGCGCCGGATCTCGTCGACCTCGGGGCCGGGCGGCGCCTTGGCCGCCAGCAGGCCGATCGACTGCGCCTCGAGGCGTGCCGCGATCAGCGAGGCGTTCAATTCATCGTGGATCTCGACCGCGATGCTCTTGCGCTCGTCCTCGATGATCTCGTTGACCTTCTGGATCAGTTTGCGCTTGTCGGCGTCGGCGCGCAGCGCCTCGTTGCGCGAGGCCAGCAGGTCGCGCGTGCGCTCGGCCACCTTGTTCTCCAGGTCGCGCTTGGATTCGTCGAGCGCCAGCGACATCTCGCCGATCGAGGCCTGCAGCTCGCCGATCTCGCCGCCGGTGGTCACCGGCGGATGGACGCGGTAGTTGCCGCCCCGGATCTGGCGCAGGGTGCCGATCGCCTCGCGCAGCGGCACGATCAGGGAACGCGCCAGCACCCAGGCCAGGATGCCGCTGGCGGCCAGCGCCAGCGCCGCCATCGACAGCTCGATCTGGAAGCGGTCGGTCTGCTTGGCCATCATGTTCGCCGGCGACATCGTCACCCGCACCCAGCCCACGACTTCAGTGGTGAGCGTGGGCGGACGCGAATCGCTCGATGCCGACACGTGCGGCGTGCCGTTGTCCGAGAACAGATTGATCCACACCACCTGCTTGCGGATCGGCGCCTCGTAGTAGTGCGACTGGGCGTCGCTGGCCGATTCGGACACCACCCGCACCGCGGCGCGGCCGCTGCCGTCGATCACGTCGACTTTATAGATGCTGCGGTCCGACTGCACCAGGCCGTTGATGGTCAGGCGCAGGTCGGACAGGTTACCCGAGATGACGTTGTACTCGGACGTTTCGGCCAGCGCGCGCGCCAGGATCCGTCCGCGCTCGGCCAGCTCTTCGGCCACCTGGGCGCGGTGCGCGTACCAGGAATACCAGACGAAGGACGTGAACAGCAGGATCACGGGCAGCATGGTGATGACGGCCATGCGCCGTCCGACACCCCAGCCGCGCCAGAAACGCAGGTTCATTGCGGGGCCGGCACGCGCCGTGCGAAGTTGCGCGCGCTGTCGGTCACGCGCACATCGAGCGAACTGGCCACGCCTTCGTTGATGATGGTGCGGAAGTAGCGCGGGAACTGCGGCGCATCGAGTTCGCCGGTGCGCACGAAGTCGGCCGCCAGCTCGGCCACCTGGGCGTTGATCTCTTCGATCTCCGAATAGGTAGTAGCGAGCGCGCCGACCTTGACCATGTCGGCAGAGAAGCCGATCACGCCCTGCTTGCGGCGGTAGGTCGAAAGCAGGATATTGCGCACGTTCTCGGCGTTGTAGATGTCGCTGTCGGGCAGCGCCAGCAGGGTCTCGGCACGCGTCATGCTGCCCAGCGTGTGATTCAGGTCGTCGCCCGGCGAGTACATCTGGATCTCGGTCGCCTCATGCAGCACCGGACGCAGGAAGGCGGTGTCGGGGCCGAGCAGCACGCCGACCCGCACCGGGCGGCCGTACAGCAGTTCGGCCAGGCGCATCTGGTCGTTCGGCGCCGGCTCGGCGTAGATCGCGGTCATGGCCATGCGGCGCTGCTTGGGCAGCCGCGCGGTCAGGGTGCGCCAGACCTGGCTCGAGGTATAGGCCGAGATCACCACGCAATCGCAGCGGCGCGACAGTGCATCGCGCAGCGCGGTCGGGCCGATCGCCACGTACAACATGCGGCGCTTCTGCGCCAGCTCGGTGCGGAAGGCGGCGAAGGTGGGCACCAGGCGCTTGTATAAATCTTCGGTGATGCGGTGCGTGACGGCGCTGTCGTCGCCGGTCAGGATCTGGAAGCGGTAGCCCTGCGGCTCTTCGCGTTCGCGTTCAAGCTGCTGGGCGGCGCCGGCGCTGCCGGCGGCCAGCACCAGCATCAGGGTCAGCGCCAGCAGCGGCGTCAATGCGGCAGTGCGCCTGCCGCGTGGCCTGCGGTGCAGGAAGATGGCCATCGCGTCAGGGCTCGACCAGGCCGTGCTTGACCGCCAGCAGGGTGATGCTGGCCTGGCGGTGCACACCCAGCTTTTCCTTGATCGACTGGCTGATATTGCTGATGGTCTTGGTCGACAGGTCGAGGCGCTCCGCGATCTCGGCATTGGTCATGCCCTCGGCCATGAACTTGAAGATCTCGAGTCCGCGCTCGTCGAGCTGCGACTGCGGCGTGACTTCGCCGCGCACCGCCATGCTGGCCAGGCGCGAAGCGATATGCGGCAGGAAGTACAGCTTGCCCTCGTGGGCATGGCGCACGGCGGTGGCCAGGTCGGCCGGGTCGCAATCCTTGGTGACGAAGGCGTGGGCGCCGAGGCGGTAGGTTTCCTTGATCAGGCTGTCCTGGTCGAATTGGCTCAGGAAGACGATCTTGGCCGACGGGTCGGACTTGAGGATGGCCTGGGCCGCGTCCATGCCGGTCAGCTCGGTGCCGAAGCGCATGTCGAGCACCGCCACGTCGGGGTGCTCGGCGGCGTACAGGGCGGTCGCCTCGCTCGGGGTCTTGGCCTGGCCTACCACCTGTATTCCGGCCGCTTCCAGCGACATGGCGAAGCCGGTCATGACGATCGGGTGGTCATCCGCGAGCATGACGCGGATGGGTTTGTTCTGTTCTGCCAATTCGGTTCTCCTGGCGTTGTGGCTCTGGTGCTGTGCCAGTTTCTGGCGTTGCGAAGACCGGGGCGAAGGCCACGGCACAGTGAGGAATTATTTCATACAACGGGGCGGGAAGCGAATGGAAAGGGAGGGGGAATTTTTGGTTTATGGCATGCGTTTTAGAGGTGCTTCCGTTAGCTGGACGCGTGGACGGCGGAGCGAGCCACCCTACGCTGGGATCTCTTGGTACGGTGACGCACACACGAATGGAAACAAATTTACTTGATTATGGATTTGCAAATTGCTAGGACATAGCATATATTGATTCTAACGAGCTGTAGATATGCATTCTTCCAAGGTAGTGAAACCCGGCGGCCCAGTGGGCGGCGGGACAAATAAAGGAGGTTGCCATGCATTTTTCTGACTTCAATCAAGGCGCCGGCGGCAAGGCTGGCAAGTTCGCCCTGGTGGCCGGGCTGCACGTGCTGGTGGCGATGGGCGTGATCAGCACCATGAACGCCAAGTCGCTGTCGCTGCCGGCCATGCTGGAAGACAAGCTGGTGTGGGTGACGCCCGAAGTCCCGCCGCCGGCGCCCCCGCCTGAACCGCCCAAGCCGCAAGTGAAGACCGCTCCGCCTGAAGTAGTGGTGCCGAAGGTAGAGGTCGACGTGGCCGAGCCGCCACCCCAGCAGGTGATCGAGGCAAGCACTGAACCTTCCCCTGAACCGGTGCAAGCCACCCCGTCCGAAGCCCCGCCGCAACCGGCCGCCGAGCCATCGTCGAACAGCGGCCAGATGCGCAGCGCCGTGCTGGCCGACGCCAACGGCTGCGCCAAACCTGATTATCCGGTGCGCGCCGCGCGCAACGGCGAGACGGGCACCGTGACCCTGGCGCTGCTGGTCGGCACCGATGGCCGGGTGCAGGACTCCCGCATCCAGTCTTCCAGTGGCTACCGTGAGCTCGATCGGGCCGCCGTCAATGCCCTGAGCATGTGCAAATTCCAGCCGGCGATGAACGGCAGCACAGCCGAAGCCGGGTGGGCGCAGCTCGCCTACGTCTGGACACTCGAGTAACACCGCTTTCCGCCCTGGAGCCTGTTTTGGTAGGTGGGGGAAGCTGATGGCGATGCACGGCAAGTGTGAGCAACGCCGCTCACGCTTGTCAGGCGCGCCAGCAGCGACTCCCACCTGCCGAGACAGGATCCATTGCCCGCCCTTCTTGATTAGGCGGGCTTTTTTTCGCCCGTATGACAGGTGCATAGACGCCTGGATGGGTGCGATTCCGATCGACCACAACAAACTTGGAGAGAGAATATGGATGCAGAGAGCGCACCGCTACCGGAGATACGCCTCATGGGATTCATGCACGCCCTTGCCGGCTGCCTGGGATTGGCGGTCCTGGCAACCCTGGCCTGGATGGCGTTGACACGGCCGGCGCCGCCCGAGCCAGGCGTGCAGATCGCGGCCGCCAGCTGGCACGCGCGCGTGCAGGAACACGGTCAGGTGCTGGCCGCCAGCCCGCGTTCGATCGCGACCGAAGGCAACGCGCAGGCGCGCGCCTATCTGGTGGCGCAACTGCGGGCGATGGACCTGGCGCCCGCGGTGCAGCGCGCCACCGTGCGCAAGTCGGTGGTCCACCAATTTGGCAATATCCACTACACGATCGGCGTGGTCCATAACGTCGTGGTGCGAATACCCGGCAGCGCGCCTGACGCCGCGCGCCGGCCCGCGCTGCTGCTGGCGACGCACTACGACAGCAGCAACGCGGTGCGGGATGCGGCGCGCGGTGCGACCACGGCCTCCGCCCTGCTCGAGACGGCGCGCGACCTGCGCGCGGCGCCGCCGGCCAACGATGTCGTGCTGCTGTTCGCCGATGGCCATCACGTGGGCGCGCTGGGCGCCAAGGGCTTTGTCGAACAGCACCCACTGGCACGCAGCATCGGCCTGGTCCTCAAGTTCGACCCTGCAGGCGGCGACCTGCGCATGGCGGAAAGCAGCGGCGCGGGTGGCGCGGCATTAAGCGGCTGGATGCGCGCAGCGCCTGAGCTGCGCGGCTCCTCGCTTGAGACGACGCTCGCGCGGATGCTGGGCGATGCGCCGCATTTCGGGCCGCTGGCCGGCCTCGATGCGCCGGCACTGCTGTTCGCCGGTGGCGAAGCAGCGCCGCGCCAGTTGGGCGATGCGATGCTGCGCCTGGCGCAGACTTACGGTGACACGTCGTTGGCACGCGGCTCACAGACCGCAGCCGCCTATTTTTCACTGCCGCTGCTCGGGCTGGTTCATCACCCGGCTTGGCTGAGCTGGGCGCCGGCGGTTCTCTCTTGCCTGATGCTGGCGTTCGCCTGGCGCCGCCTGTTCGGCGAGGACGGCGTGCTCGAAGCGGCGCAGGGCGCGTTCGGGGTGTGCTTCGTGCTGCTCGCGGTGCGCGTCGGCAGCTGGAACTGGCGCGACGAGGTGGCGGCCGCCGGCCTCGCGGGCGAGCACCGCCTGCCGCTGCTGGTGATGGCAGTCGCGGCCTGCGTCTTCGTCGCCGGCCTGTACCTGCTGCGCCGCAGCGTCGGCGCCGCCGCGACCACGCTCGGCGCGCTGGCCTGGGTCGTGCCGCCGCTGCTGCTTGCCGTTGTCTTCCTGCCTGGCACGGCCTACGTGCTGGCCTGGCCGCTGGCGGCGGCGCTGACCGCGTTCCTGGTCCTGCATTCACACTGGGGGGAACGGCAGGGGTTCGCAGCGCGCCTATTGGTGCTGGTGATCGGGCTGGCGCCGGCCGCCGCGCTGCTGCCCACGGCGCTGCGCGACGCCTGGCTGCTGCTCGCGCCGCACCACATGTACCTGCCGCCGATGCTGATGGCGCTGCCGATGCTGTGCTTCGCCAGCCTGCTGCTGGTGCTGCGCATCGCGCCGGCCGTCGTCGCCGTGCTCGCGCTGCTGGCCGCCGCTACCATCGCCCTGCCGGGACAGGCGGCGCCGCGCGACACGCCGCCGATTATTGCGGACGGCACCGAACATCTGGTCTACTACAAGGACATGAATACCTGGCGCGCCTACTGGCTGCTGCCGGAACAGGCGCTAGGCGACTGGCGCCAGCAGCTGTTCCCTGGCCGCCAGCCGACCATCTTCGTCGAAGTCTTCGGCTGGAACAGTCCGCGCCAGTGGTATGCCGAGGCGCCGCGCGAGGATGCGATCAGCTTTCCCGAATGCTTTCTGCTGCGTCACAGTGTCGGCAAGGTGCGGCTGGGCGAATTCACGGTACGCTCGAAGAACCGCGCGCCACACATCGAACTGCGCATGTCGGGCGCCAAGGCGCTGCGCTCGCGGCTCGACGGCGCGTCGCTCACGTCGAAGGAAAGCGCCTGGTCGCTGTCGCTGTACGGGATGGAAGACCGGGTGCTGCGGTTCGAGATCGAAACCGACCCTGGCGAGATCTTCGCGGTGACGGTGCAAGAGCGTTTGCCCGGCCTGCCGCGTCATCTTTTGCCGCCGCGCGACGCAGGCGCCCCGTATGTACGGGAACAATCGGGCATGACGATGTCGACCGATATCCTGCGATTTTATTGATGAGTTGTCATAGAATGTCCCGCGTACGCCACGAGCGTGCCCTTCCCGATTAACGAGTTGATTTAAACGTCGTAGGATCTCCATGCACAAGATTGTCTCTACCCTCGTCCTCACCGCCCTCGCCGGCAGCCTGGCACTGGCCTACCCGGCCCAGGCCCAGACCAAATCGAAGGCGCAAGCCGCGACCGTCCAGGAAGCGCCGCTGCGCGCGCACATGGCCTTCCTGTCGTCCGACGCCCTCGAGGGCCGCGGCACCGGCCAGCGCGGCGGCGAGCTGACCGTCACCTACCTCGAGACCCAGGCGCTGGCCGTGGGCCTCAAGCCCGGCAACGGCGACAGCTTCCGCCAGGCGGTCAAGATCGCCGGCGTGCGTTCGCTGCCAGAGAAGAGCAATATCACCATCTCGGCCGGCGGCAACGCTGTGCCGCTGCAGTTCGGCGCGGACTGGGTCTGGGGCCCGGGCGACGGCAAGGCCGATCACACGCTGGACTCGGACCTGGTGTTCGTCGGCTACGGCACCGTGGCGCCTGAAGAAGGCGGCTGGAACGACTTCAAGGGCATGGACCTGAAGGGCAAGGTGCTGGTGATGATGGTGAACGACCCGATGCCGACGGCAGCGGATCCGAAGCGCTTCAACGGCGAAGGCCTGACCTATTACGGTCGCTGGACCTACAAATTTGAAGAAGCGGCGCGCCAGGGTGCCGCCGGCGCGATCCTGATCCACACCGACAAATCGGCCTCGTACGGCTGGAGCGTGGTGCAGAACAGCTGGGCCAACGCCGAGCGCTTCCAGCTTACCGAAGGCAAGGTCGGCACCGGCCTGCAGGGCTGGATGACCGATGCCACCGCACGCAAGGTGTTCGCCGCCGCCGGCCAGGACCTCGATAAACTGCGCGCCGCCGCCGAAGACAAGAACTTCAAGCCGGTGACCCTGAACGCCCGCATCAAGGGCGATGCGCGCGCGGCTGTGCGTTCGCTGGAAGAGTTCAACGTGGCCGGCGTGGTGCCGGGCACCGATCCGAAGCTGAAGGACGAAGTGGTGATCTACTCGGCCCACTGGGATCACATGGGCAAGCAAGGCACCGAGGGCGATACCATCTTCAACGGCGCGGTCGACAACGCCTCCGGCACCGGCGCATTGCTGGCGATGGCCGCCGAAGCGGTGAAGCATCCGGCCAAGCGCAGCCAGATGTTCCTGTGGGTGGGCGCCGAAGAGCAAGGACTGCTGGGCAGCGCGGCCTATGTGTCGGCGCCGCTGTGGCCGATCGAAAAGACCGCCGCCAACCTGAACCTGGACAGCCTGAACTGGGTGGGCCTGGTGAAGGACGTGAGCGTGCCGGGTAGCGAGCGCACCGAACTGGGCGCCATGGCCGCCGCCACCGCGAAAGCGATGGGCTTGACGGTCGCACCAGCCAAGCCTGACCTGGCCGGCGGCTACTTCCGCAGCGACCACTTCAGCTTCGCCAAGGCCGGCGTGCCAGCGTTCTCGGTGGGCGCTGGCCGCAGCTGGGTGAAGGATGTCGAGGCGAATAACGCCAAGGCCGCGACCTACCGCGACAAGTACCATCAGGTGGGCGATGAGTATGATCCGAGCTGGGATCTGTCGGGCATGGTGCAGCAGGCGCAGTACACGCTGAACCTGGGCCGCGCAGTGGCCGATGCGCCGAAGATGCCGGCCTGGAAGGCGGGTGATCCGTTCGGCAAGGCGCGCGCTGCGAAGTAAGCGCACCCGCTAAGCTTCACCCTTAGTGAGCAGTATCCCGTCGTTCCCGCGCAGGCGGGAACCTAAGTTGTTCGCGTTACGAAAACGCTGGCACACTTGGGTTCCCGCCTTCGCGGGAACGACGTTTTGGGGCCAACGAATCCAGTTCCACTGACGAGGGAGGCGAACGATGCGAGAAGAAGACCTGGTGCTCGGCGATGGCCGCACGCTGCACTTCTATGACCTGGCGCCGCCCGGCGAGCCGGAACTGGCCGTCTTCTGGCACCACGGCACGCCGAACATCGGACGCCCGCCGGAGCCGCTGTTCGCGCTGGCGGCGGAGCTGGGCATCCGCTGGATCGGCTACGATCGCCCTGCGTATGGCGGTTCGTCTGAACGCAGCGGGAGAGACGTCGCATCTGCCGCCTTCGATGTGGAGCGCATCGCCGACCGGTTGGGCATCAGGCGCTTCGCCGTAATGGGTCATTCAGGTGGCGGGCCGCATGCGCTGGCCTGCGCCGCCCTGCTGCCCGAGCGCGTGATAGGTGCAGTCAGTATCGCGGGCCTGGCGTGTCAGCAGCGGTTGTAAACTGATACAGGCAGCGATTGAAAACTGATACACCATTTTGAGAAGATGGCCGCTTTGCGGAGCGGCCTTGAAACCCAAAGAGGTGTACGTGGAAATCCAACTACTGAAG
>Ga0265798_10000291_pt1 | contig 90539 bp, 88 predicted proteins | sample P3T30metagenome_FD_192430 | JGI IMG/M metagenome (GOLD analysis project Ga0265798, IMG submission 192430) | Plant litter microbial communities from East Loma Ridge, Irvine, California - P3 T30 | ecosystem: Environmental > Terrestrial > Plant litter > Unclassified | place: USA: California... | reverse complement strand
GAGGATCTAGCATGACCGGCGGTGTGCGGTCCAAGATTGGGCGTCACCACGGTCTGCCAAAAGCATCGCTATATGCACCTGTCACGTATGCAGGGTCTGGTGTTCCTATGCGCCTCAGTGCTTCCGAAGTAGACGAGGGCGACGACGAAGACGCAGGTTCAGTCAAGAATGGCCAGTACCACCACCGCACAGGTTCAGGCCGTTCCTCGCTCGGTTCAGGACGACGCATGTCCTACGCCAACCCCACCGGCCGCATATCCTCTAACAGCACTCCCCCGCTAAACTCATCCCCGGACGGCGAGCTCGCCGACCTCAAAGAAGAGCCCACCCCTTCACCAGCCGAATACGATGTCAACGCGCCCAACGACAACAGCTACTTCCAACATACCAAGACCAACACAAGCACAGGCAGTGGCAGTAGTGGGGAACGCAACTTTGGCGACGTGGGGCAAATGCCAGCGCCTGGAATGTTGAAGCCACCCGCTGCGACAGATAAGAAGGGCAGTAAGGATGACCTGGTTCGAAGAGGCAGTGTGGACGAGCGGACCATGACCATGGGGACGAGGCTCTTCGTCGCAAACCCCGATCTTAGCGATTGAAATCACGCATACCCAACAAGCGCGTATGGATGAGAGGTTACCTTTTCTGCGATACCCGAAACATCGATTTTATTTTGCCACTAGCACCACAGCACACGATTACCACATACACAAGACCACGATTCACCGCTTTCTCTTTTTACCTCTCGAAGCATGTTTAGCATTTCACGGCCTTGTCTATGGCACGTTTCCAAGAGCAACTATACGGTGTTTTCTTGTTTGGATGGCACATGCATTTTTCCCTATGTTGCTCATGTCTCTTTTTTTTCTTGGCGGATTCCTCAGTCTTGAGCGTGCAGAGCGATTGCCCTGGAGGCTCTCGCGCGTTCGATACTCGACATGTAGTATCTGTAAATAAGTACCACATCATACCCGCCGCCAGCTGAATGCGAGCATTGAATACAAGCACGAGTAATCGTTCATCCCCGAGTTCACAATGATCCCATGCCTACATCGCCTCTACATCACCTCGCGATTTCCTCACTCATGCTGATCTTCATTTCCCTCTAGCATGTATGCCTCTCAGACGCAAGTCCACGTATGCGATCAATGAAGTCATGGCTCCATCAAGCTCATCGTCGATGCAGAACTTCGGCCTCGGATCCTCCCTCATCCCGCGATGCGACGATTGGCGACCTGTGCGTCACATTGCGCACGAAACTTTGAAAGGGGGCGGGAATGTAAGCCTTGCGTGAGCCGAGTGGTCAGCTTTTTGTCGATCGCGCGCTTCGCCGCGGGAGTGCCTGCCAAGACTGCTGTGCGGCTGTTGAGTCAGGGGCGACAAAGGGCAAGCAAGTGGCTGCATGTGTGATAGGGAAGATGGTAGATCGGGAGCGCGCGCGAGTTTCGAAGAAGTAGGGGATGCTGGGACAGTCGTTGCCATGCGTCTTTGCAGTGGCTTCAAAGTTTGGACTATGGACGTGGCAGGGATGTGAGGACCCGCGTTCAGGGTCTATGGAATTGTTGAAGCAGAAAGTTTGCGAATGCGAACGACGCATCGCATCCAGACAGTCTGAATGCAAATGTCTACTAGTTCATGAGAGTAAAGTTGATCTGCGCTGCACATCCACTCTCTTTCACGTCCCAAGGTTGATTAGCAAGACCGCGCTTGCCTCTACTCATGCATGCTTGCCAAGACGTCCGACCCGGAGTGCTCGACCCCAGCACGAGGCCATGTCACCCCCATCACGCCTTCCCGGTACGAGTGGAGGGGCGTAGGACAACATTGAAGACTTCGCAGACTGGAATCCAGGATGTCGCACGTTAATGGCACGACTAACGGCGCAGCAAAGCGCAGCGCAAGCCAGAAGATACTGAACGACGCGGTGGGCGTGACCAAGAGCCACGAGGGAGATGAAAAGACAGATTACACAAGATGGAGGCTCAAGGACGACCGAGGATGTCAGACATGGCACTATCTGCAAAGCGACGAGGAAATGAAGTCGTGGCCGCAGAGTACAGCGGACAAGTACTTCCTAGGCCTCGACACGGTGCGTGTGCACCTCTTCTGACCGTGCAGACACCAGTAACTGACGTGGACCTCAGGAACAACCAGCCCTTGCATCCGCAAAGACCCCCCTTGAAGCTGCGCACAATGGCCTCACGTTCTTCTCCCAACTCCAACTCCCACCTGGCAACTGGGCTTGCGAATACGGCGGTCCCATGTTCCTCCTCCCCGGCCTCGTAGTCACTTGGTATGTCACCGAGACACCGATACCAGCGTCGCATGCGATCGAGATCAAGAACTACCTCTTTGCCCGCGCGAATCCAGAAGACGGCGGCTGGGGGCTACATATCGAGGGAGAGAGTACCGTGTTTGGTACGGCAATGAACTATACCGTCCTCAGGCTGCTTGGCGTCGACGCAGAAGACCCCAGAATGCGGAAGGCGCGGGACACACTTTGGAAGCTAGGTGGCGCGCTCAACGGTCCGCATTGGGCAAAGTTCTGGTTGAGCGTGTTGGGTGTGACGGAATGGGACGTTGTCAACCCCTGTCCACCTGAGCTGTGGCTGCTGCCAGACTGGGTCCCTATCGCGCCGTGGAGGTGGTGGATACATATGCGACAGGTCTTTCTGCCCATGTCCTACGTCTACTCCAAGAAGTGGTCATACCCGCTTAATGACCTTACACGTCAACTGCGGGCCGAACTGTTGATGGAGCCATTTGAGAACATCAACTTTGGCGCACGGCGGAATACCATTGCCCCGACGGACAACTACCATGCGAAATCTTGGATGCTCAAGGTCCTCTTTTGGTTCATGGCCGCTATATGGTTCCCATACATCAGGCCCACTTGGATGGTGAAGCGGGCTGAAGAGCATGTATGGTGGCTGATCGAAGCCGAGGATGAGAACACCGACTTCGCCAATCTGGGTCCTGTCAACGGTCCCATGAACATGTTGGCTGCTTACATCAAAGAAGGATCCAAGTCCCATGCTGTTCGCGAGCATCTCAAGACACTTCCGGAGTTCCTCTGGGTAAAGGATGAAGGCATGCTTATGAACGGTACAAACGGTGTACAGACGTGGGACACCGCGTTCCTTATCCAAGCTGTTGACTCTTGCGGCTGGTCAAAGGATACGAAATGGAAGCATATGCTCACGAAGAGTCTTGAGTTCCTAGAAGACCAGCAAATTCTTGAGGAAACCAGAGACCAGCATGCATGCTACCGTCAACAACGCAAAGGTGCCTGGGGCTTCAGTACACGAAAGCAGGGCTACACAGTCAGCGACTGTACATCCGAGGGTCTCAAGAGCACACTTATCCTCCAGAGGGATAACGCATTCCCTGAACTTATCAACGAACGCCGCGTGAAAGATGCCATCGACGTCCTGCTGACTATGCAGAACGCTTCTGGTGGCTGTGCTTCTTATGAGCCGACACGGGGTAGCGTACTCCTTGAACATCTCAACGCAGCAGAAGTCTTCGGCAACATCATGATCGAGTATGACTACCCTGAATGCACAACCGCTGTCGTGACCGCCCTCGACATGTTCCAACATCATTACCCTGATTACCGTGCCGCGGAAATCTCTGCCTTCCGTGACCGCGCGGTGGCATACATTCGCGCCGCCCAACGCCCAGATGGATCTTGGTACGGCAGCTGGGGTATCTGTTTTACCTATGCCGGCATGTTTGCTCTTGAGTCACTCAAGTGCTCTGGAGAGCAGTACAGCAACTCTGAACGTGTGAGAAGGGCGTGTCAGTTCTTCCTAGACAAGCAAATGGAAGATGGAGGCTGGGGCGAGACGTACAAGAGCTGTGAAACCGGTGTCTGGCAGCAGCATCCGCGCAGTCAGGTTGTGCAGACTGCTTGGGTAGTCATCGCAATGATTGAGGGCGGGTTCCCACACAAGGAGCCGCTCGAGAGGGCTGTTAAGCTCATCATGCAGAGGCAGCAAGCCAACGGAGAGTGGTTGCAGGAGGCTATTGAGGGAGTGTTCAATAAGTCTTGGTAAGTCGGCACATGGTTGACTGATCACGAACGGTGGCTAACTTGATGACAGTATGATCTCTTATCCGAACTACAAGTTCATCTTCCCGATCAAGGCGCTGGGAATGTATGCGAAGCACTTTGGCGATGATGCAGTGCTCTGAAGAAGTTCATACGAACCCAGTTCTGCAGTTGGTAATCTTGAGAGTGAGGATGATTGAATGTAGGCGGAGTTGTAAACACCAACTCAATAATACTAATACCACGATCAAGCTCCTGTATATGCAGGGAGCAGACAAAATGATTTGTGACGTGACTCTGGTGTTACCACATCACTTACCATTGTGGTATTATCTTTTTTATGAGCTTGGTCATCATGCGGTACTATAACTTCTTTGAAACTCACGCATCTCCTGCGACAAACAATAGCTGGGTCTCGCTTGAGACCGCACTTTGCGCATACAAGATCACTCTTCGGTGTTTCCCTCCATCCCCGCAAATAAAACTACATCACTACCACTAGCCACTTTGAGCGCGCCAACAACAAACCGATTGGTACCTGTTGCTACCAGAACTATGAGTATAAGTATATCTGGAAATCCCGTCTGAAAGACCTTTAGAAGCACCGCGAATAGCTCAGCTTTGTACTCACCAGATGGATCGAACGCACACCGATCGGCAAGACGGCGGTGATGGCCTCCCACCTAGCCGAACAGAAGACAACGATCCTGTCGACGAGGGCGAAGATCACTCCAGTAATCCAGCCCGTCGGGGAGGCGGCCCCGGTCGCGCTGGTCGAATGAACACAATCTCAGAAGAACCACCTTTGACTGGCCATGACCAAGGACAGGATACGAATAACACCGCAGAAACAACACGATCTCGCCTCGAGCGCAGGGCTGCCGAAATCCGCGAGGCCAACCGCCGACGCAGGGCGCATGGTCAGACAAACTCGGACACCTCTGGAAACACGCCTTATACGCAGGGGGTTGGCCGTCCGTTGGAGAGAGGTGAGAGTTTTCTCGATCCCGACATGTCTCGCGCGCGTTCTAATGCGATATGCCCTGGTTTTTCACCGAGGCCGGAAGACGTGGAGAGACACAGAGCGAACTTGGAGAGAAGGGCATGGATTGCCGCGGGTAGAAACTCTGGGCCAACGGAAGAGAGGGAGAGGAACGGGATCAACAGACGCCCGACAACTTATCAATTTCGGGCTCATGAGGGATTTCCTCCCAACGGCACGGGGACGCGGGGGTTGTATGCTGGACGATACCCCATCCCATACGTGAATCCAGCTACTGGACGAGCGCTTGTGGGAACGGGCGGTTACACACCTTTTGGCAGCGGCAACTTCCAAAGCAGTGTTCCAGGCCAGTCATCTCATGATGATGGTAGAAACGCCGCTGTCTACGACCCTGGCAGCTTTGAGGATACGGATCAATTCTACGTCGAGCCGGCTCCTAAGCCCGAGAACGTCGATCCTAAGGCTATGGTGTCCCAGCCGGAGGGTAAACCTGAGGGTGACTCCAATCCTCCCAAACGCAAGGATGAACCGGATGATAAGCAGAGTGGAGGAAGAGGGCCAGGCGCGCCTGGACAGGCTACTTGAGAGGTGCCTCTTGTTGGTTATGGAACGGCGTAGTTATTTAGTTAGAGATGTACATGGAAGCAGAGGGTGTGGCATGGGGTAAGCAGGTCGTCGGTGAGGTAGGTGGGTGGGACAGGTTTAATAGCTTCGAGGGGTTTCTAGAGGGAGTGGATTTCAAGCAGTAGACAACAAGGAGATACTCATAGTAACAGCAGCATAGAGAGGCTCCTGACGTGGGTGTGGATGACCTTAGGAGCTCTTCGACAGCTTACAGGATCCCTGATAGCTGAATCAAACGACAAGAGCACTGGCAATTGACATGCAGCTCGCAACTTTGACAGTCCGGTTGCTCTTGCACTTTGGTGACGCGTGAGGTGAGATGAGGGGAGAAGCACAGCATTAACCTAATACGTATTAGCGTCAGCGCCGGCCGATTAGGCACGCTGCGATCTCGTCACCATCTGGGCAGTCATGACCGTCAAATACTTTGCTGCAGCACAGGGAGACATTGGTAGCAGACTAGTCATCACTGCGACACCACCTGGGCAGCCCACAAATCTGGAGAGGAACCCGACAACAAGGTCTCGCCATTGGCAATATCGACTGAGTCTTGCGCTATTGTGGTCGAAGAACGCGTTGGGCTATGGCTGCACTTCTAGCACCGGTAAAATCACACTCCTATGTTCGGTAGGTACTACCCCGCTGGAGCGGCCCCGCAGGACTCCACGTGCTGTACGATGAACCTGCGTGAACATCTCTGGGTGCTGGCGGTGCGCGACGTATCTTCGTTGCCAGACATTGCACATGCTCACGGACCCTTTGGGCCTTGTTGATCTATCATGACTTCCAATTCAACCATTCCACACCTCCGACAACATGGAAACACCAAGCAACTCATTGTTGATGGCAAACCATACCTTATGTTGGGCGGAGAATTGCAAAACTCGTCGCTTTCGTCTGCCGAATACATGAGCGAGATCTGGCCCAAGATGGTCGCAACCAATGTCAATACTCTACTTGGCTCTGTCAGTTGGGAGATGATCGAGCCTGAAGAGGGCAAGTTCGACTTTGAAGAGCTGGACAAAGTTATACTGGGCGCTCGAGAACACGGCTTGCACTTGATCTTGTTATGGTTCGGATCTTTCAAAAATGGTATGTTGGTATATCTTCGCGGCCTCTCTCCACACCCTGACACGTACATGGCTAGGCAGATCAACGTACACCCCATCATGGGTGAAGACGAATCCAAAACGCTTCCCTCGTGCCGAACTTAGAAAGGCGGGAGGCGTGATTGAGGTTGCGGATGTGCTGTCCCTTTTCAATGAGGAGAACGTTGAAGCGGACGTAAAAGCATTCCGAAAGTTGCTTAGTCACCTCAAAGAGGTAGACGAGAAACATAGTACTGTGTTGATGGTGCAAGTCGAAAACGAAGTCGGCCTGTTGTTTGACAGTCGCGACGGAAGTGGCGAGGCCAACAGAGTCTTCTCCGGACCGGTGCCCGCAGAACTTCTCCAATTCTTGAGCCGCGATTACGATCAATTACATCCTGATCTAAAAGCCAACCTCAGGACCTTTGTCGCACGATCGAAGCCACAATCTGGCACTTGGGAAGAAGTGTTCGGCGTCGGTAGCAGGACTGACGAGCTCTTCATGGCATATCATTATGCACACTACGTGAACCGTGTAGCAGCAGCTGGAAAAGCAGAGTATCCCATTCCGCTATACACTAATGTATGGCAGAACTATGCGGGAGATGATGCCGATAACGACACCCCCATTGTAGTTGGTGGTGGTGGTCATCCAGGAGATTACCCGTCAGGTGGCGGCACAGTCAATGTCCTCGATATTTGGCTGCAATTCGCACCTGACCTCGAATTCATCGCGCCCGACATCTACCTTAATGAGTACACTAGCTTATGCGGCAAGTACCGACATTGTGGAAATACTCTCTTCATCCCGGAACAGCGAAGAGATGAGTACGGCGTTCGGCGCATCTGGATAGCGTACGGAACATTCCAGGCTCTTTTAGCCAGTCCCTTTGGCATCGATACTTTGGAGCCGGAAACCAATCCTTACACAAAGCACTACGGGCTGCTATCACAAGTCTCTCAAATCGTACTGGAAGCGCAACGTAACCCGGGCTCGTCGGTGGGTTTTTGTTTTGACGAATTCACCGGCGACAAAGATCCGTCGAAACCCATCAAGCAGCGTTTTGGCGATTGGGATATCACTATTGAGCGTTCTTTCGTTTTTGGCAAGCCCGGGACCGGTAGCGGCATGGTCATTCATCGTGGCGGAGCACGCTTTTTACTTATTGGTTGGGGCTTTCAAGTGATGGGTCACTCGACTAGGGCTGACACGAAGTTTAACGGCATTCTGAAGAACGAAGAAAAGGTCGTGGAAGACATAGCGACAGGAAAGTTACGGACACTGAGGAACTTAGGTGGCGATGAGACAAGGAGTGGAGCCAACGCGATGATGCCGAATGAGGATCCTGACTATGGAGGATTCCCCATCGCTATAACAATTCCGGCCAGAACAGGTATCGCTGAGGTGGAATTCTACTCTTTTTAAGCTTTAGTACTAGATGAACTCGGTGTCGTTAGAGGACGATTGGGCATTTCTCATAAAAGAAGAGATCAACACCAATGGTGACCGGCGCTGGGCGCCTAAAAGGGAGCGCGGCAGGTTAAGATTACGAAGGAATCTGGCCCCTGGGCATAAGGTGCGACTCACTTTTCTATCAATACATTCAATGAGCGACGCTATCGTCTGCGTTCTTCAAAACAGCTTCCAAAATCTTACCTGAAGATGGCCCGTTCTTCTTGGTGTTTAGTTACTGCCTTGGCTGCCTGCCGATCAGCCTTTGCTCAGACCGCGGCAACGGCTCTCGCGTCCTCCACGCCCGCATCATCAGCCCAAATCCAAGCACCAACATCAAACCTTCCAGCTCTCGAAATCGACGTCATCTTTCCTCGCGAAAATGAAACGTACGACTTTACCTCATCGTTACCCATCGTGTTCGCATTCCAGAATTTGACCGCGGCCGCTGAGCTTGGCCCCTTCACTTTTGCATGGGATATCATGCAAGTAATTGCCTATTTACGAACTGCATGTGAGACAAACACTGACTTCGTACACCCATCTTCAGGCCGTATCACACCATCGATGACCCAATACCAGGAGGTGTCATAGAGGATCAATGGTCGATAGGCTTTACTTCGGATAATGCATCCACGTTTACAACGTCTGATGGATCGCCATATGTCCTTGTCAACCACACGAATCCTAGGGATTGGGTCCATGGACCAAACTATGGAGGAAATGCATACTCATTGAGGTGGTACATCCTGTGGGGTGACGTGAATAAAGGATGCGACCACCCTCGGCCTGACATTGGTGTTTCGCATGACACAAAACTTCTCTTTACGCTTCTTCCAGCGTGGCCTAACGAGTGGAAGGCGCCCGAGGCAACTACCTTCGGGAATGTTACAGGCAATTGTGCGCAATTGGGCACTTTCGCTATGATTGACGCAAATGAGTCGGACTTGTGTTCGCTGGATCAGCTACAGTGGGGAGATGGGAACCCATGTGCCATCAAGCCTGATGGGCCTATGGTAACAAGCATGTCCAGTGCAGTGGCGAGCTTGTCTTCTGCGCAAAGCGTGGCTACTGCGACTCCAACTACTACCGAATCGTCTACTGCGTCGAACGCGGCGTTCGCAACAGGTGTGCCAATTCAGCCAGCGCTCGCTGCGGCCTTCGTTGTTGGCGGATGGGAGCTGTTCCCGCTGTAGGGGTGTTATCGTACACAATGTTACATTTCTGGTGTTTCATATTACTATCTCGAGGGTCGACCTTCAGCCCAAAATTCGGTCGTAATCATGAGCGTATGCAGCAATGCGTCAGGAGCTCAAACTGCTTGCTCATAGGTGCATCCAATGTGCGTAAGGCAAAGGATATGCGGGTGTTTGCCTGCTTTTCTATGCGCTTATCAACCCTGGCATTGCTGCCTGCGCAGTGTGTACAGCCCCGCCGCCTTTCAAGACGCATCACTAAAGGACACCACATCTTAGCATGCCCAACGTCAGAACATATGACAGCTATCGTTCCGATGGCTTACTTCCCGTTCTTAGCATTACCCCCAGAATTGCGCATTATGATTTACTCATATTTCCTACCTACGAGCGATGGCAAAAAGCCTTTTCAACTTCTGGGCAAACAGCCTTTCGTCGGCCTCCGCCGGACTTGTCGAATAATCAAACATGAGATCGACTATGAAGCCTTGAGACGCTCGTGTCGCCTCATTCGGCGTGCAAATCCAAACTACACTTTGTCAGTCGGTGCTCTGGACATGCGACACATGAACATGGTCATACGAAACGAGGCCGAGCAGCCACGGCGGAACTTTGACACTCTGAATTTATCATGGTGGGAATATCTGCCCAAGTACTCAAGAGTTGATATCGTATACGAGTCCTGTGGACAGCGCAGCATCGATGACCCGGCATTTACCTCAATTTGTCGGGTTATCGCTAAACCATTCAGGAGACCTCGTATAGCTCAGAGCCTCCCAGCCCCATTTTGCGTCAAATTCCAAAAGCCTGGGGAAAATCTCGCTTCGTGGTGAGACAATTGGGTTCTTTCATTCTTTCGTCCTCGAAGAGATGCGACAGAGTACATGTCAACAACAGCAAAGTACTACGGTATGGATGATTCACTCACAGCCTGCGAATGGGAGAATTCCACAGATATGTTTGCGATGCTACCTTTTGTATTCCTGGTTCTGGCGATACTGGTGGGTTTTTTGGTGTCCGGCTTGTATCTTGCATTCGTTGTGGCACTTTTTGTACACGATGTCTTCATGAGCATACTCTCACCGATCTTGGTCAGAGTCAGCGTCAGTTGAGCTGATGATAGTTTGTCGATCATGAAGGAAGGGATGTTTTGATTCACAGAAAAGACTACACGATGGCACACAGGTTAGGAATCAAAGCTGTGCAAAGAGTTTGTGTGATTGCAGCTGGGCTTGTCGGTTGAGACTGCCATCTGTCATACTTCCATGTTCATTGCTATCACTTCGTGATCATCTCTCATTCCTTAACAGTCCCTCTGTTCGTGATATCACTCATCTCTTTCTCATAGTCGTGTACTTATTCGAAATAATCCCAGACCTAATCCGACCAGATCTTGACCCTATTTGCGAATGATCGTCGGCTAGCTTAAGCTGAAGTGCTCGCCTATAAAGCATTAGCTAAGTTGGAAACGAGAGTATGTGACTTTACCTTCTAGGGCGTCGGGGCTAGAAGGACCGCCGCACATGCCGCCTGACAGGTGCCGAAAGCACTGTTGCAAGCCACTATAGTGGCAGGAGCCGTGGCACCCGCTGTGGCACCCCAAGTCGCGCCTCCTGCAGCGTAACATGCCATGACTACGGCAGAGCAGCCAGCCTGGCAGATGCCATATCCAATTGGACCTGCTGAGGCCATGGGAGTGAGCGCGAGGAAGGTTGCCGCCGCCAAGATGGGAATGACGGAGATCTTCATTGTGAATGTTGTAGTGGCTGTTGTTGAATCTGTGATGGACTTAGCGACGATCGGCGGACATTCTGAGAAGCTGAACTTACTGGCTAGTTGTTCAGAGTGTGCTGTAGCTGGTGTAGAGACTAATGGCGGGGTTGTAGTCTGATGAGCGCTTGATAAAGACCTGCTGCACATCCTTTTCATTGGCCTATTTGGGTTACACAACAGCTTGCCACGTCATTTCACCGGTCACCCATCCCCTCACGTCCATAGAGAAGACGAGCGATATGAAATGACAAAGAGAACCTCTTCATGCCTGGTCATTGATGGAAAGGAACTTGCTGCCAGAGCTTCCAATGTGGCCGCAAATCTCGCACATCGTTACTAACATGTCATATGCTTCCAAGGTCCAGTCAAGGGCTTTAAAGTGCCGATAGTAACGTGGAAATGACCCTTTCCTTACGAGATGGCAAGATTTGCTTCAGCCGAAGTCAGTCAGCAGTGAAGGCATCTACTGCTGCTGCACTTAGATTTGAAGTAAGCGCAGACTGGAGTTTGATCAGCAGCCCTGAAAGCGGTCTACGACAGATGGCTTTGAATTGGAAAAGTATCAATCTCAGGAACCCGCATCAGCAATCGACGGAACTCCCAGGCCATTTCAGTATGTCTGAGTACACATGAGCTATAGGGATGGATTACAAACTGCCCATCTCACTACTGCACCATACCGAGCAGTCTTCATTAACTCACCGGCGACCTAGTAGCAGCGTCACCTCTACCCCATCGAGGTGGTTACCGCAGGTGAGATTGAAACGATCTAAAGACTTGCTGGGCACTCATGTTCCTCTTTCTGAAAGAGGAGATAGGTCGCACATTGGCAGTATGAAGATCATGCGTCAGCCAACCAGATGTGCGGGGTTTAGGCAACAGCTTCCAGAGTCGGTGTATATGACCGCTGCAACTCCATAAATTGGAGCACCCTATCAATTCACAACTCATTCCTGGATGCGGAGCGACTGAATATGGCACCAAAGGAAAATAGCCAGTCGTCCTCATCTTTCTTCAGACTACCTGCTGAGATCCGCGTCTCAATGTACGAGCTTCTGGACTTTCCGCCTGTTGACAATGAACAATGTCGTGGACTGATTTTGTCGTGTCGACAAGCAAAGCGCGAGTGCGAAGGAGTCTCGATCCGTGCGACAAAAAGCTGGTTGCTGGCTTACAAGAAGATTGTCCATCCAAAAAGCGACCTAGGGGTGCGCATCTTGCTACCTGTCGCAACGAGAACGCCTACTGGAATGCATGCTAAGTTCCACACGCTTCGGCATCTGACATTAGTGATTCCTGGACGTGCAATCCATGGCTGCGCTGACCAGCGCCGAGAGTTCTTTGAGAGTTTCCGACCCTTAAACGCCATCTTCAGCTTGTGGCTCGATAGCCTAACGATACAATTCTCGGGCCCGGTCGGAAAGAGCAGCGAAGGATACGGGATGTGTGGATCAATTACCGAGTGTTTTAGACGCCTTTTCTTCATTCTGGAGAGCGGCTTGACGTATGCGCATGATCCTGTCGGCCAGAGAGGCAATCTCAAGCTCAACAAGTACCGCTCCCTGGTGAAGTACTGGCAGCCGCAACCAGCCTGGATTAAGAAACTGGTGGTTTCATGGGATCTGACTGAGGAGGGTTTGCGGAGCGAAGATTTGGTGGCGGTCGATGGTCACTGCAGGAAGCGTACAACGGCGGCTTGTCCCGGGTTGCGGAAATACCATGTCGCCAGCGAAGATGGCCTCCTTGGATCGGAGTCAAGGGAATCTTTCTGTCGATTTCGCCCATCGGAGCCGGAAGATCGAATGGCGGGCCCGAGTATCGAGCACAAAAAGCAATGTCTCAAGTGTGCATGGCGTGGATGGGAATACCGTCGCTACATCCGGGGTTTGCCGGTCGAGAATGACGAACGCTGGCTTTAGGAGCCATCGCGGAACAACCACGATAACACAGCCGAAGATGTGTGGAAGACCTGGGGTCGTGCTGTTGAAAGTCCGAAGATCCCGCTGGGAGCCGCGCGATCTGGGCGATCCAGGGGCATCCACTAACACCCAAACCAGTAACAAGCGACGCGGGCTTATCAGGCACGATCAAACCTCATTGAACGATCACTGCTACGACTTTCGTGTCTACGTCATGTTTGGAAGTATCGCCGGTCTTCGGATCAAAAGATATGGGGAAGCGCTGCACGCTCTCTCCTTTTGGATCTCTTGGATCGCGCAACCATGTGTGGCATCACTTGTGCGGTCGCATTGCGGGGTCATGGACCGTTAGCGAAGGAACGTGGAGAGTTGAGCAAAACATTGCAAAAGAGTCTGGATACCATCAAGCATCGTGGACCTGATGCAGATGGTCATTGGATCAGCGAAGATTGTCGCGTGGGTACGTCAAGAAATGACTACGGGTGCAAGGAGAACACGTGACTAACATCCTGATCATCTAGCTCTTGGGCACAACAGATTAGCGATCGTCGACTTGAACCCAGAAGGAGAACAACCATTCCACGATGCAGACAATGATATTCACGCTGTAGTCAACGGCGAGCTGTACGGCTATGAAGAGATTCGGGATCGCCTTAGTGCCGAAGGCTACAGGTTTAAGAGCCAGTCAGACTCTGAGATTGCACTGGCGCTTTACAAGAAGCATGGTCTATCGTTCCTTCCGCACTTGCGTGGAGAGTTCTCACTATGCCTATATGATTCCAAGTCTCAGGTCTTCATTGCCGCATGCGATCGCTATGCCATCAAGCCCATGTACTACACAATTTTGGACGGCAAGTTGCTGGTATGGCCGCTCTTCACTCGTCGCAAATACTTCGAACTGACAACCACTGGGTAGATCGCTTCCGAAATGAAAGCATTTCTTCCCTTTGGATGGGAACCTGAGTGGGACGTGCAGAGCATCAAAGACGTGGGCTGGCTGTGCGATGGAAGAACCATCTTCCAAGGAGTTTCGAAGATACTGCCTGGTCACTACCTCGTCTGCAGATCGTTCAGCACCATCTCGCAAGACAAGTATTGGGACGTCGACTTCAAAGACAAGGTATGTGCTATGGCGTGTGCATCACAAAATCGCTGACAAGCTTAGCGTGAAATCGAAACGAGAGGTGAAGATGAGATGATCCAGGGTGTCCGAAAACACCTTGTTGATGCTGTGCGAGATCGACTTCGGGCGGATGTACCAATCGGAGTATTCCTGAGCGGCGGCATCGACTCAAGCGCAATAGCAGGCATGGTCAAGCATCTGATGGACACTGAAGGCGCACAGCTTGGCACAGCTCCAGCATCAGAGCGGATCAACTGCTTTAGCGTCAAGTTTATCGGTGAAGAACACGATGAAGAGCCGATCGCACGTCGCACAGCTGAATGGCTAGGAGTCAAGATGCATCACTGCGAGATGACCGAGGAGAACTTTGCCGCCAACATCGAGAACGCAGTCTGGCACAACGAAGCAGCAGTAACTGATCTAGGCACTGTTGGCAAGTTCTTGCTTTCGAAACTTACCAGCGATGAAGGTATCAAGGTCGTCCTCACTGGAGAAGGATCAGATGAACACTTTGCGGGATATCGGGAGCTCCTTACGGATTTCGTTCGCGAACCAGATCTATCAAGACCAAATTCCGGAGTTCCGGAAGAAGAGCGCATGGCAACACTCAAGAGCTTAGAGGGCTCAGAGACATCAGGTCCAAAGGAACTTGCGACATCGGCTGCCATTCGTGCCCAGGTAAACAACACTTCTTTCCTTGGTTTTACGCAGACCGCTTCTCTCCGTGACCCGCTCTTTGCGCCTTGGGTTTTCAACGAGTTTGGACAGAGCGACAAACGTCTTACGGCCGTGAACGCTGTCGATGGCCGTACCCGCGAGCTTATGGCCAAAAAGTGGCATCCGCTTCATACATCGCTGTACATCTGGATCAAGTCCTCTCTCGCAAACGGCCTACTTACCGTACTAGGCGACCGCTGCGAGATGGCCCACAGTGTCGAAGGCCGTCAGCCCTTCCTCGATCATCGCTTAACGGAATATGCGATGAAGCTTCCGCCCTCTGTAAAGCTGCGCTACGACCCTCAAACTCGCAGTTTCAGCGAGAAGTGGATTCTCAAAGAAGCCATGAAACCATTCATCACGCCTGAACTCTACGCTCGCAAAAAACACCCCTTCTCTGCTCCAGTGAAGTACAAACCCGATGGCCCTGTCCACCAGTTGTTCCAGAGACTGATCACGAAGGAGAATGTCGAGGCTCTTGGGTTTCTGGAGTGGGACAAATGCAAGGACCTGTTGCATGATGCGATATACGATGGTGATAGGCCAAAATGGAGTCAAATGATTCTGGTGGGTCAGTTTGTGATTCTAGGCAAGAGGTTTAGAGTCAAGAAGGCTACGCCGGAGTTTACTACGCCAGGGGCGAACGGGGCGATGAGATAGTCTTGGGTGCTACAGTATGTAGCGCTCTGCACCAATATATCCTGTTCGGTTGCAAAACTGCTTTGGGGGTAAAAGACTCGCTTACTATACGAAACACTATGAGTACTAGAGCCTGGCGTCGCCTTTAGTTCCTGCTTCTTCATTCTCTTAGTTATATTTGATACCATTCCAGCAGACCTGAACTGGTACAGAGCCCCTGTCTTGATCCTCTTTCCTCGTTTCGTCCCACACGTCTTGTATCAAGGACTCGCACATGCCTCCACCAAAGTAATAATGAATCTCACCCAGACGCACCATGCCAACGGAGTTCCGTCGGTTGGTAGCGTAAAATAGCGATGTGTCTGCATAGAATCTTGATTTATGGGGATCGAAAAGGTTGGTATCCGCATGGAAAGGCGGTATATCGCTTTCGAACGCCATGGTATCGAGTGAGCCATCTACCTCTACAACATAGAACCGTTTTCCAGCCAGTACTTGCGGAGAGCCTGTAGCTGGCTCTGAAGTTGTGGCGTTAATGGCACGCAGCTTGTTGGCATCTTGTGAGAGAAGAACGTCTATCACAGCGGGCTTGCGGTGTGGCATATCTTTTGATGTGACACCTCAATTGCAAAGTTCTTTCTTGAGTTGGTAGGTTGGGACGCTCTCGTATTCATCCTCGCGAGTACGGCTGCGATAATCCCACGAGATAGTAATGTCGTTGTTATGAAACGAGCACAGTGTGATACCCATCCTGTGGGGATTTTTCCAACTCTTTTCCACCAGGCATAATAGCATTAGTACGGCAGCTTCTGTCAGATCTTTCGGGCTATCCGGTGTTTGTTCACCAGTGTAATGAAGAGCAATACTCTCGATCTCAATACAGAGCAAGTCCTCGAGACCAGTGCGAGGACAGCAATCCTGGCGAAGGTCGAGTATGTGAACAGGTGCGTTGGTGATCAGCGTCAATTCTGTCAGTCCAATAAAGTCTTCCATCTTTTTCAGTTGACGCGGTAGCCTCAGATCAAATCCTGTAGTCTTGGTGAATTTACTGCAAATATCCTGGACGTATATCCATAGATGGCGCACGCCCTCCTCTTCAGCTTCTTGTTTTGCCTGCCGACAGGTACCTCTGAAGCCAATCCAATGGGTCCCGTCTTTGTTACGAATTTGACCAAGCGTCATATGATCGTAGATTAGGTTTCGGACGTCGCGATTGAGTAGGCTAAAGAAGTAACTGGTTTCGTTCGGGCCTTGTGCGGGAGGGGCTGCATCTTGTGGAATCATGATGTCAGCGACGCGACGGGAGGTCGGTATGGTGATCGACGATGTGGTTGTGATTGAAGACTGAGCTGTAAGTCGACCCGAGCTTCGAAAGGCTGTGTGTACGGTCGAGCTCCCACGTGTGGTTATGGGTGTTTATGCAGGGGACGATCGAATCGAAATCAGGGCAAGGTCTTGAATATATATACATTAGAAGGGTACTTGATGGCGTGCTCTAAGAAGCTCGAGCTCGAGCGTCGAGAGTGAAATATTCGTGTAATCAAGGGGCCAATCGCCTATTTCCCTGCCCGGCTGCCCAGTCTTGCTCTGAGTCAATGCTCGATTCGCATATACTTACTCCTCAATGTGGATCACTGAAATGTCAATATTGAGTCCTTGGTGTAAGCATCGTGTGTGACGTAAGCGGGAGTAGGTCAAGGTTGGTATGTGGTATATGTATTCATCGGCTTTCATAACTCGTACAGCTTCGTCTCTACCGGTATCGACTCCAGTATTCCGTAGCTCAATCTCTGTTTCTGCTTGGACTCCACCTCTTGAAGACGAACTCTCGAACTGTGTACTTCTTTAAAATGCTACCAATGTCAAGCTTGAACCCATCCAAGCTCATATAATCCGCATCCCACGGTGCCGGTACTTCAACGTAGACCAGCATCAGTGTCTTCATGACCTGGGTTTGCACTCGGTTTACGCGATGGAACCACCACCAGTCCCTGCGCTCCTTTTCCGCGGCTCTGACTTGGGCTTGACCGTCCGTTTGCTCGGTCCAGTATGGGGCTGAGTAGGAAGGAATGATCATGATCGCAAACTCGGCATGTGTGAACGCAGGACCGCGAATGTAGAGCAAGTAGTCGACAGCGAACTTGACACCAGGCCGCACGACCCAGCCCAGGGATCGGAAGTGGTGAAAGACAACGTATTTCATCAGGAAAGGGTTGTCAGGCTCAATAGGCGGAATACACGTCATAGCAGGATCCACTCGAGTAGCGTCATTGCTCATACGGTACGCAGTACGAAGATGCGTCAAAGCTCTTTTGAGATCATCGGATTCGCCAGAACTGGACGCATGGGCGCAGTATACACGCAAGAGGTACCATGCTGGGTAGTGTTGTGCAAGATCCATGGGAGCCTGGGTGTCCACGTTGACGACTTGCAAAGCACCAAGGACGTATGTCAGGAAGAAAGCCTCCTCGGGTGTGAGCTGAAGATGCTCAAGATCCACAATGTCAACCTCTAGATCAGCTTCAGCGTCGGCCGGTGCGGCAGGGCCATCTGTGTTTTCATTGATCGCCGGAGTTGCTGTTGCATCTTCTGGCTTGGTGATGTCCTTGGCGTCGCTACCTACGAGCTTGTTGATGTTGGCGTCGGATACGATCTTGCCTTCTTGCCGTAGCTGTTGCTCAATAGCCTCGCGCTGCGCCTTGGCTCTCTCTAACTTGAATTGTCTGCGCTCTTCCCGCCTTGATTGTGTAACCTCGGTGCTTGTCTTGGACGCCTGGGCACCTCGCCTTCGCTTTTCAGCGACTAACCACTGTGGTTCACTTCGGCTGAGGGACCCTTTGCCCCAGAAGCCTTGTTCCCAAAGAGCTCGGATGGAGGCCGGATCGGTGACGTGGATTGACTGGGTCTCTGCAGAGTAGTATGCTCTGTGGATGACGATGTGTGACTCGGGCGACCACAGCGACTGCGAAATCAGGCTGATGAATAGTCGCACGATGGAAATGGGGTTGTGCGGGATGAAGGCAGGCAGCGCATATACGTCTAGTGGCAGAGGCTTCGCATGTATTTCGTTATAGTTGGGTCGTTTTGGGCGAGGTTTCCTCGAAACACCGTTGGCTGGTTCTTGGTTCGGCTGAGGTAGACCCTCTGGGCGCTCCTCGCTTGCAGCAACAGCATGCTCAAGCTGCTGAGTCGAAGACATGCCTCAGTCCAGCTCGATGTTCGACGAAACTGTACTCGCGTTAGTCCTGCGCGGGTTTTGAGGCAATGTGAAGTGTAGCAAGTAATGTCGATCAGATACCGTTGTAGTCTATTGTAACGGAAACAGCATCGAGAGCCAAACGCAGTCAAGTGAATGCATGCGCCGGCAATCGTATAAGTGAAAAGTTGTCATCATAAGACAGTGAAACACGTGAAAGGGAATCGTTGGTACTTACCCGGCCTTTGCGACTTCAGGTAATGGCGTCGTCGACGAGCGTTGCGAGCTTCATGGTGGAGTGGTGCTGAAGGTGAGAGGAGAGCGCAAAAAGTTTGGAGATGACTGTTTGCCAAGGCCGGATTTGATTGGCCGTCTTGGCCGACCGCACAGCAGTCCAGTTCCTAACACACGACAGCCACCGTACCACTGGTTTTTGAATGCGCGTAGCGGTCGTTGACAGTCGCACACAGTATATGCTTCACGATACCCATAGACTGCGGCTGGGGCTTGTGCTTGCCCTAGGAACGCCTGTTGTGACGTAATAAGAGCAGCTACCTCCGAGAAAGTAAAGAACGTCTTCGTGACGCCACGCGAAAGCGATTAGGCATCTGCACCTCTTACACGAATAGTTCCTGCCTGATCAGAGACTTACTCCAAACATACAGCAGCTCTAGATATATACCGAACAGCTTTCAAGATGCTGCCAGCGGCAAGATGGTCTTTACGACTGCCACGCCAGAGCGCTCGATCAATCACCACGAAAAGCATACCACGGCTAGCCCTTCGCAGTCGCCTACCGCGCAACACGACGCCGCCAACGACCTCAGCATATTCTACGAGACCACCTAGCAACGATTCCTCATCAAACACACATGATGGGGCCCCCAAAGAGACATCGAAAGTGGACGCCGTGTCCAACGCCCTCTCGACCACGCCCGACTCCGAGAACAACCTCGTAACGCCCGTGTACATGCCCGAAGACCCGAACGCCGTCCTAAAGCAGACACACCCCGCCATGCGTCTTCTGGACAACTCGTCTCTTATAGTACAACGGCAGCTGGAAATGATGAACGTGCTCATGGGCTTCGAGCAAGCGAACCGCTACGTTATCATGGACCCGCACGGTAATCATATTGGATATCTCGCCGAGCAAGACCATGGCATAGGGAACGCCATGGCGAGACAGATGTTCAAGACGCACCGCAGCTTCACGACTCACGTCTTTGACCGGGACGAAAAGGAAATACTAAGGTTTCATAGACCTTTCAGCTGGATCAACTCGAGAATACGCGTGTATGATGCGGTAGGGCCCGATGAGAGCACCTATACCAGCTCGGCAAGTCTGCAAGGCACGAGTGTCAAAAGCATAGCCAACCAAACGAGCGCAAATGTCTCAACTTTGGCACTCCAAGACATGAGGATTATCGGAGCTTCGGAACAGGAGTGGGCACCATTACGAAGGAAGTACAACCTGTATCTCGCAAGGAATCTCGAGGACGCCGCCGCAGGACCAGACGCGCCCCAACTGTCCTCTGGTGACCTGCCAATCTCAGACTCTAAAGCCGTGGCAGTAGCAGAAGGCGATACCCGAGAAGTGGGCATGCTCCAGTTTGCCAGGGTTGACGAACCCTTTTTGTCCTGGGACTTCAGCTTGATGTCTGAAGACGGGCGGCTAGCGGGTTCTGTTAACCGCAACTTCGGAGGCTTCGCGCGCGAAATATTCACTGATACGGGTGTTTATGCGTTGAGAATGGACGCTGCCGGGCTGGCAAGTGAGCCGTCAGGCATGGTTTCCAAAACTGGTGAGCAGAGCCGACCATCACTAGAAGACTACCCTGGCATGACCCTTGATCAACGCGCCGTAATGCTTGCTACGGCTGTTAGCATCGACTTTGACTATTTCAGTCGACATAGTGGTTCTGGTGGCATGTGGCCAATGTGGATGCCATGGGTAGGTGGCAGTGGTGAAGCCGCGGGAGGTGCTGCAGCTGGTGAAGCGGGTGCTGCCGGTGCTGGGGCCGTAGGTGCTGCTGGCGAAAGCGGTATTGCAGGTGAGGTTGGCACTGCAGCGCGCGGACTGGGAGCTGGAGAGGGTGCTGCGACAGGTGCAGCTACAATGGCGGGCTACGAAGCTATGCAAAGAGGGCGAGAAGCCAGGCAACAAGAAGACGATGCTTCCCCACAAGCGACCGATCCGTATCAGCCCAACCCCGATCAACAGCCAGGTACAGGCCAAGTCGGTGAAGATGTCTGGGGCGAAGATCCTGGCGTCGGATCTCGGGGTCAAGATCAGGACTTCTGGGGTGGACAGGGTGGACAGAGTGGTGGCGATGCTGGAGACGGTGGTGATGGTGGTGGGTTTAGCTGGGGTGACTTTTTCGAAGAGTAAGGCTGTGCCGCTTCTTTTGTACCACCATTGTATCTTGTAGCATTGATACCATTTTAGATAACAAGCTCTATTGCTAAGGCAATCGTTGGGCAACGCGCTCATATACGTTTCTCCCGTAAGTCGGTTGAGTAGAGAAAAGAGCCCTAGATACTAGTCTGCGGCTGAGGTGGGGCTGTGCTAAACGGCTCAGTCCTTCCTTCTTCGTTCGCTTTTGCCTTCATACACGACTTCACTCAATCGCTTTGCGCGTCGTTACCTTATTTTCTACGAGGCGCTAGATCCAATTTGAGCTCAACTCTAGGCTTATCTTGGTACCGGAGCATACCATTCAGTCTTTGATTGATGAGGTGGACAAGCCCGACAACTCAGTCGGCAACGCAGCGAGAATGCCGCAGACATCGGACTTCTACAGGTATAGAGAACTGGACGGATCAAAGCAGCAGATCCGTCTCGCAAGATTGTTGCGATCTCAACCTGTGGCCAATACGCTATACAAGCGCGACTTCATTTACTGCGAACTTGAGATATTCGACATCAACACTGCACCCGAGTTCATCGCTCTGTCATACACTTGGGGTGGACCATCAGATAATAGGTATATCGCTATCAATAACAAGCTGCTCGCTGTTAGAATGAACTTGTTCGATTTCCTTTCCGCCTTTCGCTCAGACGGAGCCAATACCCAGTACCTCTGGATCGATCAGGTAGGTCCTACATCTACTTGTCTATGCATGCATGGACTAATCTCATCACTCAGATATGTATCAACCAACAGGACACGGCGGAACGTAATCATCAAGTTCGCCTAATGGCTCGAATTTACTCCGAATGCATCTATGTCATTGTTTGGTTAGATTTGTCTTCGTTAAGAGCAGCGCGAAGGTACTCCAAAAACAGGAATGCCGAGAATACTGAGGCTATCCTGAGAAACCGTTACTTCACGCGTCTATGGATCGTGCAGGAAGTAATGTTACCCAAAAAGGCACATATCCTGTGCGGTCACGTCTGGATGGACTGGGATGTCCTCTTCAAGGCTGCATTGTTTGCTGGATTTCTGGAACATCCAACTCTGTCGCCAATGACGTATTTACTTTCTAATCGTTATGCACACGCGGAGCCTGTTCGACCTGGGTATTCGCATCTACTGTGCAATCTACTACGTCAATTTTCTAGCATGGGCTGCGAAGACCCTCGAGACAAGCTATACGGTATGCTCGGCCTCATCTCTGAAACGCTACGGCCTATCGTGGATTATTCGAACACCAGGGAAGACGTCTACCTTGATGCCATCAGAATCCTTGGTCCATTTTTCTGCATGGACGCCTCGAATTGGTGGTGGCAGGACTTACCATTGAGAATGGGTGTCCCGTTGGCTCATGTTGTATCGTTGCAGCCTTTCGTCACTGGTCTACTTGCTTGTGGACAAAAAGAAAATAAAGTTGACCCAATATGGACTTTGCAAGATATGGGCTTTGTGAAAGCAGATCGAACGCGTCATTATCCGGGGCGATGGTGGTACGAGTACAAAGGCGTACGACATTACCACGACTGTATTTCCTCCAAGGACGAGACTGCAAGCTCGGAAGCTGCTTTGTGGTCCTTACTTGATGCTACGCCTGAACGAGGCTCGGGGTAACTGGGATACCCCGCATCATCGTCAATCTACCCCGGAAAAGTCCAGCTCCAGATTTCCCGCAGCGCCACCAGTCGGGGGTAATTGTTCCGTTAAACCCACGCTGCCGAAGATCCATCTATACCGACTGCGCCGATATAAATAGTAGCCAAGCTTGTTAGAGATCATTGTGACGATCATCAAGCCTTCGAAATCGTTTTCCGCTCTGCCGATATGAAGCTCACCGCGAGTTCAAGCGTCGTCTTGACACTGTTTGTGCATGCAAATGCTGCCCCCACGCATCCGAAGCAGAAACAAAGCTCTTTTAAATCGCATTCCACAGAATCTCTGATAGCCTTTGGGGATAGCTACACATACGTGCAGGGTACCCTCGGCCATCAAAACTACACCTTCATTGGCGATGAATTCAACTTCTCTTTTACGCCCGCACAGCTCTTCTCGAATCGTATCGTGCAGAACCTTACGGGAACGGCAGAAGGTGGCCCTAATTGGGTGGAGCTTTTGACTGGATGTGGTGTCGAGGATGGTTTGCACAATCCAAGAGAGTGCGACGTTCAGCTTTGGGACTTTGCATATGCTGGCGCGAACACTATCGAGGAAGCTGGATTCACACCCCTTCATCACAACCATACTGTCTCACTCGAACGGCAGATCGAACAGTTTGCCTCCTACGGCAATCCAGCTCTCGAATCTATTCATCTCAACAAGAAGAAAGCGCTCGTAGCGATATGGATCGGCATCAACGACATCAATGACCTTGTATCCACCCAAGGCAAGAACGCATCCTTTGCACCACTCTACGAGAAGATCCAGGACCGAGTTTTTGAGAACGTGGAGAAGATCTATGAGCTTGGCTACAAGGACTTCCTCTTCATGAATCTACCGCCTCTGGATCGTGGACCAGGCACGCCCAATGTCAACGCGTCGCTCGTTGCTTCTTTCAACACGATCCACGCTGCACATGCCAACGACTTTCAGTCCAATCATAAGGACGTGAAGGTGCTTCAGTTCGACGTGAATAGTGTTTTGAACTACGTTTTGGATCATTACCAAGACTACGGGTTCAAAAACGTCACCGACTACTGCCCTGGATATAATCAGCCAGATATCCTAACAAACCCAAGTCAGTATGGATGCACGGACTTGGATACGTACTTTTGGTACAATTCAGGGCACCTGACGAGCCGAACCCATGAAGTCATGACTAAGGCATTGAAGAGATGGTTGCTAAAGCAGTAAAAGAGACATAGACTATCATACGTTCTTAATATCATAGTGCGACATTTGTATCAGGGGGTTATGCCAGCCAATGAATACCGCTACAATGCCCAAACCCTCTGATCACCCCTACTGTCTGACCTTTCAAGCTTGTTCATCCTCCCATACCACAGCCTGAGTGTTGTAGCGATTGCCGCCACCAGGAAGCTACATGCCGCACACACGAAGTTGCCTGTCGGGAAGCCTTGACTTCGCTCGTCGTTCATCCAAATCCATTGCGCAATGATCTGACCAATACCTGCGCAGCTGTTGTGCAGCGCGATTGCGAGTGGCAAGGTGAGGAAGCTCGGCGAGTTGCAGGTTACCCAATTCGTCATGGAAGGTGCTGCAGGGAAGGCACCTGCAGCGGCCATACATAGGCAGCCGTAGCGCTGAACATAGGCGTCGGCGGGAAGAAGGCCAGCGGTCAGCCAGCCAGTACCTCCTATGAGTGATGCGATGGTGATATGCCACCCACGAGCGTTGAAGTGGTCCGCAGAGTAAGAGATTGTGATGGCTACGAAGAAGCCCACGACCCATGGTGGGACAGTCAGAAGTTGTGCATGAATGGACTCGTAGCCTAGTCCGGTAACGATAGTGGGCGTAAAGAACGTGAATGACCCCTGAGGAACGACGTCGGCTACATACGCAATGTAGTGTAGCAGCATGCGTGGACTGAAGCAGGTGTCCAAAATCTCTTTCTTGCTAGCATGTTCCTGATTATATCCACCGCCTCGGTCAGCCAGACGATCAATAGCGAATTTCTTTTCGGCGTTGCTGAGCCACTTCGCTCTAGCTGGGTAGTCGGGCAGGAAGAACCACAGAAGGAACGCCGATAGTAGGGTGATAATTCCTTCGATGATGAAGAGCCAGCGGAATCCTTCAAGACCTGCCGCTCCGTTGATATGGCCGACTCCGAATGCGATGGCGCCTCCGAAGGCACCAGCAAGGTTGCAGAACGCGATGACGAGAGCGATGCGAACAGCCCGCTCGTTATAGCGGTACCAGATCGTGATGAAGTAGACAATTCCTTCGATACGTAATCAGCGCAAGTTCATCAACCTCCATGTCTCATTGTAACACACCAGGAAAGAAACCGGCTTCGAAGACTCCGATCAAGAACCTCAAAGCGATGATCGTAGCACTGTTCTGTACACCCGCAAACCCAATCGTTAAGGCTCCCCAAGCGAAAAGAAGGATGCCGAGCCATCTAGAAGGTCGGATGTAGTGCTTCATAACGAAGTTGCTTGGTACTTCGAACACGGCATACGCGACGGAGAAGAGAGTGACGGTCAGAGCGTAGCCGTGAGGTGTCAGGCCCGTATTACTGAGCATGTCGTCGCCTGTCTCTGTGTTGAGCACGCGAGCATTACCAATGTTTCCTATTATTAATTTTAGCGATTGACGCGGGTGCTGAGATGGTAGGAGATGATGAGGACCATACCCCTATCAAGAAAATTCAAGAGATATACCCAGCAACACAGAGGTAGAACGCGTAGGTCTAGTTGCCGGTTGAGTTTCTTGTTGTACTTTTCGTCATAGACGTCTATCTCCCCGTGCTCTTGTAGCGTCTCATCATGGTTTTTGACCGTGTCGATGTCGACATCTTCGAGGTGTTCCTGCTTCTCGGGTTCTATAGGCTTGTCCATGGTGATATTCTCGTATACGATAGCTGAGCAACTCTAGGTAGTCTATTGTGAGCGAAGGTTCTTGCACCTTCCGTATAGCTTTGGTCAATGGTTATATAGTTCAGAATATCCATCTTACTTCGTTATCCCACAGCGGAACAACGCATCCGGATATACCAGTTGCGGCTTTACCCCAGATGTGCGGGGTAGAAGCCCACGTCTTCGCGCTGCATATTCCCTACCACGGAGATGATCCGCGATCCATCCGCTGTGGGACGAGAATGTCGGTGTTGTCGCCGATGGTATTGTTCGTTGGGGTGCGGAACCAGTTTGGCCTCCGAGAAGAAGCCCAGGAAGCTACCCATGTACGTCATCGAAATGATTCACGTGCATCTACGAGGTTCTTGAGGTAATCTCTGTATGCGTTCGTTGCTAGTAATAATATATCCTGATTCCCAGTGAAGATGCTAGAATGTGGGTGCATCCGGTCAAGATGAGGCCTCGAAATACCTAGGTAGCCTCGGAGAGCGCGCACTGAGCACGGGCCTGCTTCCAATTGGATCCAATTTACCCATACGTCATCTCGCTTCACATGAATCTGAGGAGGCCCGGGGTCATCTACCGTGAACTCTCGTCACCATTACTCGTGTTCTCCTACGTTCCTGGCGCGCAACATTAATCCGAATCGTTATCGGTCAATCTATCTAATATGATAATGGAAAGAACCATAACGAGTAGACCTATAGCAACAGTAATCTGTAACGTAAAGGCAACCCAGACCATAGTGATTGCGCTGACTCCGATATCCGTTCGGATATTCCCGTAGTTAGCTGACTCTGCCATTGCAGCTGCACCCACAGATCCCACATGCTGCCACAAACTCGCGATAAGTAGCTGCACTGCAGCAACAAAACTCGCTGCGAGCGCAACTTGTGAGACGGGACGCGACGGAAAGGGTCTTACATCTACGTCAGACCCCGTTCGTTCATCTCGCTCTTCGTGCCACCCCGGAAATGTTGCGAGAAGCAATATAGTGACAAATGCGAGGACTACAGCAATGAATAGAAGACCGGAGAAGAGAACTTCGTTCTTGAACTTTGCAGCAGCTCCTATCAAGTTCAGCGGGTCATTTTCGTACCCAATTTGCTGCGCCAGACCATTATGGTCGGAGCTACAAAGCCAGACGATACCACGTTGGCGCACGCACATCCCAAAGTAGCCCGCTCGGACTTCAAGCTCGGCGGATCCTTTCAGGCCATTCAATGTGTCAAGCAACACATCATGACCTTCAGTAGTGCGTTTCGAAGTCGAGTTCGTATACGATAAACCGAGGACGTAGATGTTTGTCATGGTCGAATAGCTTGCGCACCCAGCCAGAGATATTGCTATGGATACAGTAAGTATGATACTAATCCATGAACTTCAGATCAGTAGCTTACAATTCAGTACAATCACGACAGTCAGCAGAATCATCAACATATGATGATAGCCGAAGAACGGAATTAGTCCTGTTGACATGGTCAGTTTAGACAGAGAACTATATTTTAAATTGACTGACTTTGAAAAGACACTGCAAAGCGTAGGTTCGCCATCGCTACCTCGGTATTCAAGAATCACGCGCTTAGAGCTGATTCACAACACGCATCTGAAGTATGGAATATCTGGCTTTCAAGCTGATATTAGTTCTTTCATACAGTATATGCCGATGTGCAGGTTCCAATTGATGTGGTGTAAATTTCCTTGCGGGAAGTGCGGCTCTCGACTGGTTTTTAAGCCGCCCCGCAGACGTTTTGGCGTATGTGTGATACGTCGCATGCATGTAGCTGCACGCACACTGCACGACTGTGCCACCAGGCGCTTACCTCGATGCTGGACAGCCCGACGGGCTTACCTCCGGCCTCGCATCAGTGATACAACCACAAACTCAACCTGCATCCATGCAGAACGCCTACCTATACTTCTTCAGCCGCACCTGAAACTAACAGCTACGAACCACGATACAACAATGGGCATACAACGTCTTTCTTATTGATGCGCGGAAACGCAGAACACAAACCCTGGACACATTAGCGAGCGCCAAACAAGAAAATTGCAGGGGTCAACATTGCCTTGCCGGTGAACACGAGCGTGGGTCGTAGGCGCAGAGATGGAGGACGACCAACAAGCAACATGTGGTCATGAAAGGAGTTCGGAAGACAGTGTATACAGTCCCAAAGATTCACCGGGTTACACGCGAGACGATGGGCCAGCATTTGAGGATTTGCAGCAGGACAATGGCCAAAATGACGCTCACCCACGGGCAGACTACAAGACCAAGGACGGATCGATTGATGATTGCAGTTCTGGACACTCTAGAACTCCAAGTGCAGATTACCGCGGTAAGATCTTGACGAGTTCCGCACCATCTCTCATCCTTCAACAACAGGCAAGACCCCGCACATCACTAGATGATCTACAGACCCGCCACCCGAGACGATTACCGTCAGAGTGCCGGACGACCAGCGCAAGCGCAATCACTCTACCCTCATCTCGTTCATCTTCAATAGATCAGCCGTCCATCCGAGATCTATGTCGGACTAGCGAACCCAAGTCCGTGGAACGATCAATAGTGCGACCAGAACGGGCAGCTTCTTCTGGGGGGATGCGCGAACGTGGGAGAGCAAAGTTCCGAGCAGATGCAGTCTCCGAAGAAGAAGCGATAAAAAGAGAAGAATCTCCGAAAGTGAAGGACAGAAACGCGAGGGATCAATTCCAGCAATCGCGTTCACCAGAGCGTGAACCAATCAGGCAGCGACCCGAAGGCGATGCACCGCGACGACCAGAGCTGAGCAAGCTCTGGAAAGCAGTCTTAATAGCATTGGAGTCAAGCGGGAAACTCCGACAAAAACCAAAGCAGCAACAACAGGAGGTGCAACAGGCGGCGAACAACAATGAGGCAGAGATCTATCGCATGGGTCTGCTCACATCGGCCAACCGCTTTTCGAATCTACATCATGCTAGTGCCGTAACTACACGGCACATTTGGAGTTCACACATCATGTTATATGATATACTTGAGACACAGCAGCCTAGTGCCTCTACTCTCCAAGCTCTCTGGCCTGATGCACACTCGCGTTCGGCACCGACATATGAGGACTTCCGGAATACGTTAAGGCGTACTCCAGCTCGGTGTCATCTCAGAATGATCTTTGTGGAAGATCTAAATCCTTCATTGATTGATTACCTGGGTGCCACCTTCCAAATTCCACCAGGTGTGTTCGAAAAACATTTGGATGGGTCCGGCTTTGCAGGCGAATCATTCGATGACAAGAAGCCAGCGCGGTGGTTGAATCACTCCTCTAGTCCTGATTGTTCTTCGCTGACCTGGTTCCGGCCTGTAATTCCTTTACTTCCTGTGGCTTCAAACTTCCGCAGTCAGCTGCTCAGCAATCTACGTCCGAAAGTCAATTGCATGCTTGAAGGCTGTGGGAAGGTTCATAAGTTGCAAACAACTGCTAATATCTTGCGTCGCAACGTGAAATTGTGCCCAAGTCCCGGAGCTTATGTAAAGGGCTCTGACACCGAGTACCCTATTGCATGGGAAGAGAGGGTAACAATATTTACAAGGCGGATTGACGGCTGTAAATTTGGTATGCGAAGGGAATTTCCCAAATGACTCCAAAACTAGTTGCAAATATTCTGACGATGCCAGCTATTGTGCTACTAGATCCGCTGCCCTTTACTAGGATTGGGTGGAGTACCGATCAAGACCAGCAGAAGGATGTCGCTCGTTCCAAACTCAAGATAGTACGTGACAATGCTCCGAACACGGAGGAACCTCAGAGCCATCGCATTGAGAGCTGGGCTGCGCAACAACGCCCTCTCTCTACTGCAGCTGCGCATCCAGAATCGGCAAGATCTTCGCTCGCATCAAATGTAAATGTTGCAGTGGATGATCCGCTACCACACGCTGGTTTACCCGATACCCATCCCTGTAAGTATGAGCATTCTCTGGAGCATACATGTTTTCGCAACGCCGCACAGAGAGCGTATGAGAGACTTCCAATTCGTACCTCTCACGTAAATCTTGTTGGCAATCAGTCGTTCCACAGAAGCATCGACTTTCAGATCGCACATGTAGACGTCAGGAAACTTTACCGTGATCACGCCCAGTTGATTCACCCAGAAAGACTAACAGCTTGTTAGTCGTCCCAGCAAAAAAGCCTGCGGGTGTAACATTTCTGCACTCATCGGCGGAAGCTAAGATGAGCCGTGCACATGTCACGGGCGCTACAATTGACGCTGTAGGAGCGATGTCATCAGCTCGACAGCGGAATACGAGATTCGCCATCGAACGGAAGTCAAGCCGGAACCGCAAAAGTGGCATCTCACCGACTAGAACCACACACAACACAGCAGACAAAATCGATCTGAATCGGGCAAGGAGTAACCATTCCGAGCACCGAGCCCACGATTATGACCGGGTAATTCCATATTATCCTATCAAAGCTGGATCGTCATCTTCCGCGATGCTCGGCGACACATTCACCACGCTTGATATGCCATCGCACATCGAACGCCTCCATATACCCTTCTCCGTAATAGGCGAGTTTCAAGCTGCTTTGCAGCCGACAGGAAAAGGCAAGGAAACGATACACGGTAAGCGTCTCTGTACGATACGCATGAGAGACATACACTGACCTCGTGATTCTACTATTAGACCCACTCCAGATACTGTTCAGAATCATTCACGATGATTGTCATAATCTGACTGATGTCATACGCGATTCATTGCATTGTATACGCCAAGACATGCTGGATGAAGATGTCATGCAACAGCGGGTTACATACTGGAGAAAGCTGCTTCATCGCTTCAATTCTAGCCTTGCGGATGTGGACCAGCAACTGCGGTCCTTGATACACTTTCAGAACGATAAGGAACTTTTCTACCTTGGCGGCAATCAACGAACCGAATTACCATCGGAAAGACTCGCAAGAGACACGAGTCAAACCTTGAGGAACAGTCTCAATCTCGTCGAGAGATCTTCCACAGCATTGCTTACAGAAATGCAAATAGTTGACAGCCGACGAAGCATCGCGGAAGCTGAGAGCGTGTCCAAACTCACCGAGCTAGCATTCGTCTTTATTCCGCTGTCCTTTGTCGCAAGCCTGTTCAGTATGCAAGTCAAGGAACTGAGCGACGGAGTGCCACTTTACGTCTTCACGCTCGCTGCCATAGCCACTGTCTTTGTAGCTTACGCTATGCGCCTCAGTATTCGCAGCTCCCGCCTCATCGAATATAAGACCCAGATCTTAAGTCAAATTCACGCTGAATCGCACGTCCCGCACAATCAGCCAATACCAACACGCATAGTTTTAGGATGGTTGCACAACACTATCAGCAGGTTTCTATCGGGAACGTCTACGACGGTCTTCGCTGTTGTCTTCCCATTTGTGCTCGTGGGAGCGCTCATAGCTACTCTTCTTAGCCCTATCGTACTGCTTTGGCTACGTGGGATTGACAGAGGCTTTACCGTTGTGATAACTCTTCTTTTAGTCTCTTCGAACGCGATACTTTTCATCCCACTCGCGAAATTTGGGTACCGATCGCTTGGCACTAGTCCGATGAACATGATCCGTGACATTCGAAGGTGGCGTAGAGAGAGTCAAAAGAGAAGAGCCAAGTCAAAGAAAAAAAGAAGATATCCAGATCCAGAAGCTCAAGCTCGATCAGGAGTTAGTGGTAGTAGCGAGCGCGTCAGAGAACACGGTTCCAGATCTTCGGAAAACAACTTGAGCCATGCTACCAGTAGAGCGTGAGACTCATCTGCTACTAGTTCATGATAGATATGCGGGCTGTGAAACCCAGTCTACGATCGATAGCCCATCACTCAACGAGAAACGTTCCATAAACATGCAACTCATCCCTTGTCCTCCATCTTCCTGCTACGAATATCTTTTCACCCTCCCAAACGTGTACGCCCAGCTCCTTCATACCACCCTTTTCCATCACACGCTGACTCGCTGGGTTCTCAGAGTTGACAATAGCTCGTAGAAAGACTTTTTCGTATGGCTCCCAGAAAGATCTTTCTTTTTTGCAAGCATCGATGAGTGCTTTTACAGCACTTGTTGCGTGACCCTTACCCCAAGCAGAGGGTAGATAGCTATAACCAAGTTCGACGGTGAGACATTCCGGTTCGAATGAGGAAGGAGGCAGAATGTCAGATCTCAAAGTGAGGCTCCGATCGCCGAGAGATTTTACACCGATATGACCAATGAAGCGAGATGGAATGGAGTCATTATCTGCGCCATCGTGTCCGGGAGACAAGAGCAACTCGTGTACGGCATAGGATACTCGGTATGACTTGGTTTCGCCTTCGCTGACCGTGACTGGCAGGGCGTATTTGGTGAACCTTTCGGTGTCTTCGACGGTTTTGGCGATCCCGTCAATGCTGAGCGGAATTAGTTCAGTCCCGGTGTACATGACGCACGGTATATGGTTGACTGATAACAAAAGACGGGACGACCTACCTCCAAAATGCGGCCTTCTCGTCACTGCGTAGTTGGTGTAGCCACTCAAATTCTTGGCTTCCTCTCTCTGCTGCCATAATCCGCGTCAATTTTAACTGCGGTGTGAAGATTGCGTGATCCATAGTTGTCAAGTGCTGTGGGAGGAGATTTCTAGTTCTCACAAGGCCTTATCAACCTCTATATTACTCTCTGTTCAGCCTTTGGAGGCTGATATACATCGGAATAGACTAGACGAAAGGTCCAATCGGCATTCCTTAAGCTCGGTAATCACTAAATATGGCTTAGCGTAAGACCTCAGCTGTCCACGACTGGTTTAGTTATTCCGATGCTTCGTGACTCTTATATCTGTACACCTCTGGAACGAGGGCCTTGTTCCAAGCACCAATGAGAATCGGCCGCGCAGAGTGCTGACACCCAACAAAAGATACCTTCACCGCGGCTGTTCCGGGATCACAGTTCGTGCGAATCAGACGGCTTTGCGCCTCGACACCATACTTCATAAAGCTAGGCAGCGGTATGCTCACTGTGTGTTCCAGCCTACAAACATGCAACGATGAGTCAGTCGCTGACATGATCGGCTTTGCTTACTATCAAGCTTGACGCGACCATGCCGTGACTACATGCAGAACCCCGTACAGCATATAGCGCTTTATTCTGAGATATGTTGTGATAGCGGTGGGTATATCCCGTACTCAATCATTCACTGGGTACTAAGTGCTCGTACTCAGGATCAGTGCAGTCATTGTCGTATGATTGCCTCTTTGCTGTAGATGAAGCCTCGGACGTGTCGTGGTCTCGTCTTTTTGCTCCTGCCTCGCTGCCTTATGTGTGGCTCAGTTGGGACAGTCTCGGATGAACTCAAGGTAACAGGACATATGTCTAACAGTTGGTCATCAAATGATATGATGGGACGTGAAAGTCATTGATGCAAGAAGACGGCCAAGATGTGGGATGCTAGCGCCACTCATGTCTTGGCATTCCCGAATCGCCGACCGAACTTTTGGCACTGTCGCGATGAACACCTACATCCGCATCAGCACCAATGGCACACCCACGATCGCTACTAGCTCCTCTGAGCAGACTCACTATATCATCCATTGTCGCCTCGAGATCAGAAGTCCCGCGCTTCGCTTCAATACCGCATCAGACGATACGATGCGCAACCACAAAAGCCCAACCCAAGAAAAAGAAGAAGGCGCGGAACACGTTCTTGCAACATGACTTGAAGAAGGCAGAGAAATTCTCGCTTATAGATGCAATGCAGTACGTTCTATTTGGATCATGTACAAGGGAGTGGGAAGATCGAGGGCTGACGGTAGAACAGATATATCCGCGCCTTTGAAGTAGGCCGCAACCCGTCTTCCTCCAAATACGAACTACATGTACGCCTACGCACACTCAAAAACGGACCCGTCATACGAAACCGATTACGACTCCCGCACCCTGTCAAGACTGATATACGAATCTGTGTCATCGCCGCCCCCGACTCGAAACCCGCTGCTGAAGCACGAGCAGCTGGTGCTACGCTTGTAGGCGAGGACGAGGTTTTCAACCAGATTAAAGAGGGGAAGATCGATTTCGAGCGGTGCATCTGCCACATTGATAGTCTGCAGAAGATGAACAAGGCGGGGTTGGGAAGGCTGCTAGGTCCCAAAGGCTTGATGCCGAGCACAAAAGCAGGAACGGTCGTTACGAACGTGGGCGTCACTGTCCGAAATATGACTGGTGGTAGCGAGTACAGAGAACGTCTGGGTGTGATTCGTATGGCAGTTGGACAACTGGGATTCACGCCAGAAGAGATGCAGAACAATATCAAGGGATTCATGGATGCGATAAAGAAGGAAATGGCGCAAATGAGCGATCGTATCACCAAGGAGATTCACGAGGTGGTGCTTAGCTCGACGAACGCACCCGGTTTCACATTGAGCGGGGACTTTAAAGGACCGGACTCCATATCACCAAAGGAGTTGAGTGGGCCTTTGTAAATGTAGCTTTCTGGGGTGTATGACTAATGTACCATACCGAACGCCGTCGCTATGCTGGACAATATCGTCTCTTATGGTGACTTGAGTGTTTTGAGGACCTTGACTGCCTCAGCAGATTCCTCCATGTCCGCGTATATCTTCATAATTTTCATGACGCGACCAGCATCAGACTTGTTAGCAGTCTTGGCCTGCTGCAGTGCAGTACTCAGGTCCATCAACAACGTACTCCGCACCTTTGCTATTCTGGCCGCCTGGGCTGCCACGAATGGATGCTCACCCAGCTCTTTCTGCAATGCTAGCACCAACCGGTAGTGCACAACATTCCGCCTCAACTTGGCGACCGACACGCCGTAACCCTCTTCTTCCTCGTCTTCATCTTCCTCGTCCTCGCTATCCGAGACCTCTTCTCCGAGGATGATCGTCTCGTGCCCCGCCGTCTCAATCAAAAGTTCAGCCTCCAATTCTTTGAGTCTAGCGTCGTAGTCGATCAGCCGCCTCCCCAAGTCAATTTTAGCCCTAACATCTCTCCTTTCTTGTAGCAACTCCCCGACTCCTTCTTCTCGTTTCCCCACCACACCGGCCAGGCCGTCAACTTCCTTCCTGAAGCCCAGCAGTCCTACTCGCACCTCTTCTACCTTTTCTTCGCCGCCGTGTAGACTGTTTCCCAAATTAAGGAAGTCTTGGTAGTTGCTGTTGACGAGGTCTAACAGCTCCTTTGAGAGAAGCTGCGATCGCGACCGCAGTTCCGAACGCAGGTCTTCGAGCGTTTGGTGTCGGTTGTGGAGCGTAGAGAGATATGTTGCCGGTGAGAAGTTCGGGGCTAGGAAGTCTGACCGGCGTAAGGGCGTCGCGAAGGGAAGGGTGGAGAGGTTGTCTTCGTCGTCATTATCGTTGTCGCTGGATGCGGAACGCGAGTCGTCGCCGAACTGGAGGACGTGGGTTAGTCGCAAACTCGCGTCATCTCGCGCACGATAAGGAAAGGCTCTTGGGGTTACGCACATAGAAGCGACTCATAGTTGTTGTCTCAGCTCCATGTGGAGGGTCCTGCGAGAGGCTGTGTGTGTTGCCAGAAGTCCAAATAGAGCTATCGATAAGGTTGGGAGCATCGGAAATGAACCGAGGCCTCGGAACTCGACACGCATCTCATGGTTTGTAATGCACGCCATCTAGCGGCGTGGGGCAAAGCAAAGCGAAGACGTCAGTCGCCTTGCCTTCAGTAGCATTTACCCTTGATCTTGTATCTGAGTTCCCCTAGAGTCTCAATACTACCAATTCGAATCTTTCTTTCTCAGCATAGTGTGCAAGGCCAAGAGACGTCATAGTATACCAGACGATGCCACCGCAACCTGAGCTTCCCGAGCCAGCGCATCCAGAAGTAGATTCGATGCTGAGCCGCCGATTTGGAAAAGAGGTGGCCAACTACTTCTCTGGTACCTAGATAACCCACCTATACCCTTTCTGCAACCCGTTACTGACATGATTATGCAGGCTCCCCACTCAATCGCGTGGGCTTCCTGCGTCCCGACCACCAATTCCTCTCCTCGGCACTCAATCATCCCAGCACAACCTTCTTGCTATTCAATAAACTCGAGCCCCTTACAAAATCTGGGTCGGAGCTCGCCCGCTGCACCTTTGCCGACGTAAAACCACTCATCGGCGAGAACCCGTTCGAGAAGTCGGAGGAAGAAGTCATTGCGCAGTACAACTCGAGCTTGTACGTTCCGCAGATAATCTTCTTGGGTTTGGATGAGCGGAAAGATGGGTTCAAGTACAAGGAGCATTACAAAGGACAACCGTGGTTCGCCGTTGATGTCACACCCAAGGAGAGTGTGAAGGAGAAGGCAGAGGAGCTGCTGGAGCGAATGACAAGCACGGGCTTGGAGTTTAGTAAGGGTAGAATGAACCTGAGTCTGCAGGCTGAAGAAGGTGCGTTACCATTGTTTCATTCTGACACGTCTCCTCGGTCCTTGTCTAACACTCCACAGCGGCCATCTATGCGGAAGCCCGACATCTCCTCGATTGGAACGAACGAAACCCTTTCTGCGCTTCTTGCGGTTACAAGACTCTCTCTGTCAACGCCGGGTTCAAGCGCACTTGCCCACCCAAAGACATCGCGTCCGAAGTCCACCAAGGTGAACGCCCACCCTGCGCGACCCGAACCGGTATTTCGAACTTGTGCTTTCCTAGAACAGACCCCACAGTCATCATGGCGGTCGTATCTGCCGACGGCACAAAGATCTTACTAGGGCGCCAGAAGCGCTGGCCTGCCCACTTCTACTCCACACTAGCTGGTTTCCTCGAACCCGCAGAGAGTGTTGAAGAAGCCGTACGTCGCGAAGTCTGGGAAGAATCTGGTATCCATCTCGGTCGCGTTGTTATCCACAGCACTCAGCCATGGCCTTACCCTGCCAATCTCATGATTGGCGCAATTGGGCAAGCCATTCCAGATGGAGAAACGATTCACCTCGGGCATGACGCTGAGCTGGAAGATGCGAAATGGTTCACAGCAGACGAAATCAGAGAGGCGCTTCGCATTGGTACTAGTGGACTTGGAGATGACGCTGGGCCAGAGTATAAGGAGGGTGGACTGAGATTGCCGCCGAAGACTGCCATTGCAAACCAACTGATAACGGCCGTAGCTAATGGATTTGCTAGCGGGAGCCCGATGATTTAGATGCGCAGGCTCGGCTATAATGGACATTCTATAGGTTACATCTTGTACAGTGTAGTAGTAGTACAATATAGAGGAGATAATCACGCAGACGCGTGTTTTGCTGTACATTCATGTTATTGCATTTTGTATATGCTTATGGTCTTCTACTCCAGTACGATGTATCGGCGCAACCGCTCAGGTATCGCATCATACAGCTTCTTCTGCTCCAGCCACTTCTTTGAGAAGAGGCGATCAGCATATCTGTATGCGCCATCGCACAGCAAAGTGACGACAGTTGATCCCTTGCCCATCTTCTCTGCCACCTCCTTGGCTGCCACGACGTTGAGGCACGAACTTGCGCCTAGGTATAGACCCTCCTCGTCCAGACATCTGTATACCATCTCAATGGTTTTCTCGTCGCTAATGTGTACTGAGCCGTCCAAAAGGTTGATATCAGGTTTCAGGTTCTCCGTTACGCGGCCTTGGCCAATGCCCTCTGTTATCGATCCACCAGCACGTTCCTGGAGCTTGCCGCCACTCTGGATGTACGAGTGCAGTACCGAACCTGGAGGGTCAGCTAGGAAGCTCTTGACCCTTCCGCCACTCTTCTCCTTTAGGTACCGCGTCACGCCCGCAAGCGAGCCTCCAGTGCCGGTGGCGCAGGTAAAAGCGTCGAGCTTTCCACCTGTCTGATGCCAGATCTCGGGCCCGGTAGTCTCAATATGCGCCTGCCTGTTCGCCACATTGTCAAACTGATTTGTCCAAACCGCGTTCTCTAATCTATCCGCATGTCGCTTCGCCTGGTGGTTGTAGTTCTCCGGGTTGTCAAACGCCACTGCTGGCACCGGGTATACCTCCGCACCGAGTAAGCGCAACAAATCAATCTTTCCTTGCGATTGCGTGTTGGGCATGTAGATTACCAATCGGTATCCTTTTGAGCGACAGACGTGTGCGAGGCCAATACCAGTGTTTCCAGCGGTGCCTTCGATGACAGTACCGCCAGGCTTCAAAAGGCCCTGGCGCTCGGCGTTTTCGACGACGAAGAGGGCGGCGCGGTCCTTGACAGAGCCACCGGGGTTTTGGAATTCGGCCTTTCCGAGGACATTGCAGCCGGTCTCTTCGGAGAGGCGCTTGAGGCGGATGAGGGGGGTTTTTCCGATCGCTGTACATAAGGGTCAGCATAGAGTCTCTAGGTATGCTGGTCAAACACGGTACCATCCAGGAAACCCCGCTGTCCAATGCCTTGGGCTTGCGAAATGTTGATGGCGGTCTGTTGTGCAGCCTCTATTTGGCTGAGGCTTTCAGCATTCCGCCATGCCGTGGCGGCGAAACTCCGCGCTGCTGTCCTGAACATTGTTGCTTTACAGAAAGAGGCAAACAAGTCAGCATGGGAAAGTTGGAGTACTAAAGATTCACGATGATGCCATTCGGCTGATCGGCGAATCAACGCGCTCTCGCCCGATGTCGCAACTGCAGGACCCCTGTCGTCCTGAGACCCCTGCAGCCACGAGTTGTTGCCGCGTGGGGTCACGGTAAACACTCGAACAACAACACCGACGCCCGCATTTGCATGTCAAGACCTCGCGACACGGCACGCAACTAACGACCTCGTCAACATGGTCGGCCGCACATCGACACGTGCGCCGCGAACATCGACCTCCTCAACGACACGCACCACCAAGTCCACGCGCGCATCGTCCGCCAGGCAGTCCTCGAACGCAGTCGAAATCCCCGATGAGGGCCCCGTCACCTCCCTCCGAACAAAGATCGCCCAGGTCTTCAGCGATGCGCAAAGAACGACTGCAACACAAAGGAAGCTCATCGTAAACCTCAGGAAGATACAGGAAGCATGCTGCTTCGAGCCACCAGACACGGGCAAGGGCGGGAAGAAGTCCAAGGGCGAGGAGCAGGAAGACTTTGATGAGGAGGAGTTCAACACCGAGGTAGTACGATGTGTACTGAGGATTATGGCTGTCAAGAAGAGCGAACCTGTTGGAGACAGGGTGATTCGTTTCTTGGGTCTATTCCTGAAGCATGCCTCTGAGAAAGACCAAACCATATTCGCTGCCGAGTCGGAAGAAGAAGCCACAGCATTCCACGAAACGCCCAGCAGTCGGCTGACCTCGAACATTCTCACCACCATTCTCGCCCTCCTGACGGCAAAGGACAAGACGGTCCGTTTCCGAGCCACACAAACGGTCGCGCACATCGTGAACAGCCTTACAACCATCGACGACGATATATTTGACCTAATAAGATTGGGTTTCTTGAAGCGTCTGCGAGACAAAGAGCCGACAGTGCGCGTGCAGGCCATCTTGGGCTTGGGCCGCCTGGCTGGTAATGATGATGAAGAACAAGACGACGAGGATAGCGACGATGAGGCCGCTGGCGGTATCCTCGACAAGCTTCTGGACATTATGATTAACGATCCGAGTGCCGAAGTGCGACGCGCTGTTCTGCTAAACCTACCGCTGTGGCCATCCACCCTCCGTTACATCCTGGAGCGAGCTCGAGATATGGATGCTACCACTCGCCGATTAGTCTACGGCAAAATCCTACCTGCTTTAGGGGACTTCCGCCATATGTCTCTTGTCGAGCGTGAGAAGCTCATCCGATGGGGTCTCCGTGATCGAGATGACCTTGTCCGCAAGGCTGCTGCCATCCTGTTCCGTGAACGCTGGCTCGAGGACTGTGCCTCTGGGCGCGATACCCGACCAGAAGAGGAGAAGAAGCCAGGAGATGTCGCTCCGCCAAATCTAGAAGCACTTTGCGAGCTTCTTGAGCGTATCGATGTCACCAGATCTGGGGAAGAAGAGGGCATGGCACACGAAGCGATGCGTCAGTTTTGGGACGGTCGGCCAGACTACCGCAAGGAAATCACATTCGATCATGAATTCTGGAACAACCTTGATGCACAGACGGCCTTTATTGCACGCACACTGAACGATTACAGTCACAGCACTGACGATGAGAGAGTGCGAAGCATGATCGAGGACAAGATGCCAGAAGTCACCATGTTTGCTTTTGTCCTACAGAGAGAGCTCAATTCTCTGATGGAATTGGTGGACAAAGTTGCTGTCCTGGAAGAGAACGACCCAGAGACTGAAGAAGCGCAAGAAGACGTCGAGGAGCAAGACTTCATTGTTCAGCAACTGCTCCACATCGCTCACACCCTTGACTATACAGACGAGATGGGGCGTAGGCAAATGTACAACATCATGCGTGAAGCCATTGCCAAGGCTCAGCTGCCGGAAGAGTGCACTAAGCTCGCCATTGAGGTATTGCGCAAGGTCTGTGGAGCTCGTGGCGAATCAGACTTCTGTGCTCTCATCGTAGAGGCCATTGCGGATGTCCGCGACTCTTTACTGGATTCCGACGATGCTACAGTCACTGGCGAGGACGCTGAAGAGAGCTTCCATTCTGCGCAATCTGATGCCGAAGGGGATGCACCGTTGATCAAGCCCAAGACCGCAAAGGCTTCCGAGAACCTCACCGAGGAAGAGAAAGAAGAGCGACAGATCCGCGAAGTTATGGTGTACTCAAAGTGTCTGCATATTGCTCAATGCACACTTCAGAACGTGGAAGGCGATCTGGAGTCAGACACATCACTCACCAGCATCCTCAACACACTCATCATTCCTGCTGTTCAAGCTCATCAGGCTATGATACGAGAGCGTGGTGTTATCTGCTTGGGTCTCGCAGCCCTCCTTAGCAAGGTAAGTCAAGGAGCTCATCACCACTCATGGTGTTTTACTAACAAGAAGCAGGACCTCGCTGATAACAACCTCGATCTCTTCTTCCACTGTTTCATGAAGGGCCATGACGCCCTCAAAGAGATTGTCATTCAGGTTCTGACAGATGTAATCATCACACATCCTCAGCTTCTCACACCTACCATACCAGACCCAGATGCATCGACCGAAGATGCAGAGCCCATCACAAACCCACGAATCCGCCCCGTTACCAAGATCTTGCTCAAGGCTTTCAATTCGGACAACAAGCGCATTGGCCTGATCTCTTGCACCGCAGCCTCCAAACTTCTCCTCTTGGGTATTCTGCCGCCCCTGTCGACCACCGAAGTCCTCAAAGCCTTCACTCTGACGTACTTCGACCCCGAGACGGCGTCGAATCCTGCTCTGCGGCAAGCACTCAGCTACTTCTTGCCCGTGTACTGTCACTCCAAGCTCAAGAACGCAAAGCTGATGGGTGAGATTGCTGTGCCAGTGATCTCAAAACTGCTCATCATGCGCGATGACAACGTCGAGGACGAAGATGTAGACGAGATGGTGGGCTGGCCTGTCATCACTGCCCATCTTGCCGAATGGACCGATGGGCGTAAGGTCGTGGGCGCAACCGAACTTGGTCTCGACGGAAAGACAAGCACCATTGCCGAAGCTGAAGAACCGCACGTCCAGCTCGCGATCGACATCTTGGAACGCGCATTGACAAGTACATGCTCAAAGGACGAACGAAAGCCATTAATCTCACTGTTGGGCAAACTGTTCATCGCGCCTTCTGGCCCAATTCCCAAAGGAGAAGAGGGCGAACTCAACGAGGAAACCTTCCGCACTTTACACGAGCTAGTGTCTGAGGCTGTAGAAGGAAAGATCGGCACTGACGCTACTCAACGCAACGCACTGATCAAGTTGGAAGCTACGCTCACTAAGCGACTCGGCGAGACTACACAAGTGCAAGACACTGATGTAGAGCGCACAGCCACACCCGAAACGACTGCTGCTGCCGACGCAACGGAAGTTAACGAGGAGGAGACAGAGGGCGATGCTACTGAAGTCTCTGCGTCGCGGAGTCAGAGGAAGTCTAATGTGACGCAGGTCGACGACGAAGAAGAGGAGGAAGAGGAAGAGGATGAAGACACTATGCTAGCTGGTATGCAGGGTGAGGGCACGCGTATGCCTCTTGAGGATGACGATGAAGAGGAGGAAGAAGACGATGCTGAGTCTGAGGCTGGACACAGCACATTGACCGTTGGCAGGGATGACAGGAGAAGGACACAAGTGACTGAAGATGATATCATGGAGAGCTTGTTGCAGAGCGAGATGGATCACTCTGCGTAGTCTCTTTGTTTCTCTTTCTCGACCTCTCTGGGTTGATGGCGTTACATGGTACTATTGGCCTCTTCTCGGCATGTTTTGTCTTGATCACGAAGGAGTTCCGGTAGTGCGCAACGAGTTCATGAATGCAGAAACGTCTTATGATACTTCTTCTCAATCGTCCAGTCACTGCTAGACGTACTGCGCGCTCTGTGTTCATTTCAGCCTCAATTTAGCATCATCAACCGCTCATTCACATGCATCAAGATGACCATCGTAGAAGGGTACTCATTTCCTCCTGCACTTTCGAGAGATCATTATATAGAATTCAAGAGGGGGTATACTACAAACTGCTCAGGAAATGACGCCATCAATACCCTTCGCCAAAATATACTCTCGGAATCATCACGTAAACTCATACCAATCATCGTAGACCACGATCTGGTCCAAGGCCAGTTCCATCATCTCAAAATGCGTCAAGACCATCAAGAAAACACCCCTTGCACATGCGCCAGTACTTTTGTACATGTTTCACTCCTGCTGTCCAATCTGCATCCCTCTTCCGTTATGACGTCCCATAGTCTGCGCTCAGCGTCGTATCCTAGGTCTTCCGTCATGTCTTTGTTCGGTCCCCACATCCTGTGCGGACTGTCGTCATCCCCATACACTCTCTTATCGTCTAGCATCTTCCCCGGGTCAAGCTTGAGATTGTTTTGATGCAGGAAGAGGATCGATGGTTTATGTGGGGCTTTGCGTATCCTGTCATGTCCCTTCTCGATCTCGGTATTCGGTTTCGCAAGGTCGCCGTCTCGCCAGAGTGTTTCGGTGTGAATATGGCTGCGCATTGGAATAAGGTATTCGTAGTCGAGTGTCGGGTCTGCTTGCGCGATGCCGGTGCCCCTAAAAGTGCCATTCATATGGTTGCCAAGAACACTGGGGGGTGTCTGGACTTGGTAGTAGGGCAGGCCAACTGCGAGTGCTGCCTGTACAAAGGTTTCTTTGTCGCCAGCACCAGGGCTGCCTTGGCTAAGAAGGATGTAATAGTAGTCTGGACCGTAGTAGTTGTAGTACACCATCATGAGGAGCGACGCGCGGTGGATGTCTTTGTTGATGAGAAGCTGGCCGCTCTCGGTAGAAAGCCTCGATTGAGAGGCGACTTCTGGTATCGCGGCGATATGATAGTAATGCGAGGATATCGTCTGAGCCCAGAAGTCGGGCCAAGTGACTAGGCCATGAGTCGTATATGGTGCGGCGGAGAAGAGTTTGGTGGGATCCTGGGTCGGGAATGCGTCGCTATCAAGGAACAGAACATGCTGGAAGGATGAGAAAAGGATGGAGAAGATCTTGTACTGGTAGTGATTGGGTGGCTTCGCGTTTGTGGCTGTGTCGTAGATGTTCGATAAGACAACACACCGGGCGTTGAGGGACGGTAGGAGGGTGTCGCATATCTCCGGGTCGTACTTTGTCCAGTCATCAATAAAAACTTCCATGGGTAGGTCGCAGCCAGTTCTCCGCAGCATGCGCAGCGACACTAGGAAAATCGGCATATAGAAGATGTCCGCAGTGGTGACAATCCCTGTTGTGCCTTTGGCAAATGGTAACTTTGGTGCCAGAAGTTGTGCCCATCTACGCATGGTATAGTGAGACTGGAATAGAGCAGTCTCCTCTTTGTCGGTGAAGTCCAGCAACTTCTCAGGATGCGCTTGATGTGGTTCGAGAGGCAGAAAGTTCTTCACCAGTGCATCGCCGTCGCCTTTGAGGCGTAAGGCCTCGCATTGCGGCTGCGACTCAATCAGGGCCGTGACAAGGTCCGACCAGAACTCTCGCACAGGTGCGCCGAAGGTGGAGCTAGCGGCAGTGAGGTTTTTGCCCGTCAATAAAGGCATATGCAAGGCATTCGACCCATAATAGCCATGTGGGAGAAAGAAGATGCCGCATGTAAGAAGGAAGAGCGGGATGACGATGAGTCGCGGTATCGAGGGGACGGATACGAGCATAGTCGCGGGTGGATTGCTATCGTCGGAGGAAGTCCATGAACGTGGATAATCGGAGTGGAGGACTATGACAGAGGAAGACCAGGTTCAATATGAAAGAGAGGGGTGAGAGGGCGTTCAAGTGAAATTACTGAGCGTCAGCATTGCGTGAAACCTGCCAAACCAATAGAAAAAGGTGTGTGGCGTTGGTAAGATAAGAAGCTACGACCCGCTCATGCAAACGGTAGGCAACGACAGTGCGGCTTAGTGGAGGCACAGTCCATAGACGGCTAGAGTCCATATGGACGATGAGTTTAACCGGCCTCGCGAGATGCATATTGACTGACATTACAGCCCCTAGAGCTCAGACACAGCCACCGTTTGCCCCGTCTTACTCATGCGAGTGCATGCTTGTGTAACGTGACACGACGTTGTCAGCTCTGTGAGCGGGCTCATACGCGCCTTCTGTTGCAGAGCGACCTTCTGCGTAGGGAGCCCTCAGAGCCTTGGGGTGACGGCCAGGCCGCCGAGACGCGATAATTCAGCCCTGTGTTGGAGTGAAAATCTAGGAATAGAAATCCCTAGTTAGACGCATAGCGTGATCTGCGGCCTCACCCGGTGGCTGGAATTAGGGGTTCACAGGCTGGACCCTGCAACTAACAAGAAACGGTCGCTCGCGTATTTGGGCGTTATCGATCGCTCGCCATGCTTGATCGCAGCCTCTTCAACTTTCAAAGTCTGCGCCTTGACGGGACTAATTAGGCCTCGAAAGTCCCAAGATTTCGAGGTAAATCGTTCTATTGGCGCGTTATAAAGAGACCGTACGGATGGTACCAAGGCACCCGAATCTGCGTGGCAACTAACAAGCGCTACTGAATATTACCGGATACGAAATTACGAACGGCCCAGGATCTCTTTCAGGACATCGCGTCATCCAGGCGCTACGCCGTGCTACTCAGCTCCAGTTAACCCGAAACAGTCGTTGTGCTGAAAAATGTTTACACATGAACTGTAGTGCCATGTGAAGAGGGAGACCTCAGCGCAGTATTGACCACAGCCATCAGGTGCAAGCCAATTTACGAAGATGGCTACCATGAGACGAGGGAATTCTGCAATCACGGAGATACTGTGGAGATTGGGAAAGAGTCCAATATGTACACAGGAGACAGGGGCGGGACGCTCATTTCGCGTTCCAAGGACACAGTGCGACGCGCCGCATCAGTGCGGGCGACGTATGGTGAAATGCTGTCCACCTCTTACCATCAGCCGCTCTCTACTGGGAAGACCGTAACATGGGCAAATGACGTGTAGGGTGTTTGTAGTTCCTCTTGAATCCGTGCGCAGACTACAATCTAAGGTATGTAGTAGTCTTGTCGGACCGAGCGGGGATCAGCCCAAGCCGCCAGAAATCATAGTCTGCCGTATTTGGACATTTTTAGATACACGTGGATGGTGCGATGTTCAGCCACAACTAGCAACGTCTACAATGTTAATGGGATCTGTATGGTTGGCCACCGTTGTTTGGTTGGTGCATGTCTACGTACCATGGTGACCTTATCTGTAAAATTCAGTAGTTTTGCTTGGAGCGAGATTTCAGCAAGAATGCATTCAGAATCGTGACGGTCGTCCGGCTGATGTATGGCAACTATAGAAAGGTCCCGTTCGCTTTCCATATTCGATATGGCACGGTAATACTCACCACATCAAAGGAGCTTGCAGTCGTGATCGTGTTGCCACTACCGCACGCAAAGCAATCATGACCAACACGTAATGAGCAAGATGGATTGGAAATTATTAGGGCAGGTAAGCAAGGTAATTCTATGATAAGTACAAAAGACACGAGGCTAAGGAGCTACCTCTTATTCCGCGCCTTGATCGCCGAAGCGATGTGTTCAATTTGGATCAGGTAAAAAAGAAAGAAAAGCAAGGCATATGGAAAGAGAAGCTCACAGCCTAGACATCAAACGAAATGATCGACCATGGAATCCAAAAGCTCCAGCAAGCCCGTATGCCGCCGTCCGTGTTGTACTTTTGTCCATCCGCCCCGCTTTTGAAATGAAATGCAAGTCGATCCCCAAACACCCCCATCCTAGGTATCGAACTCCGTCAAATGAGGTTTTCCGTCTATACGCATCCGAGCCGTAGGTAGCCTGCAAATGCCACAAATTCTTAATCGACCGACGCTGTCCAACTCCCCGAAAGCCAATCTTGCTCACGCCAGCCTATCCGAAGAAACCATCCCATATCAAATTGCACCGCAAGATCCACGCTCCAGATGATCGATACCTATTTCACGAGTCTTTATGCTGGTGACTTGTTTGCGGGGTTAGAAACGTTGCGGCGGTCGTCGTTCATAGAAAGAGACCCGAAGCCACTCGAAAGGAAAGCGAAGGGATCGTTGCGACCATCACCACCGTTGACGGCACCCTGGCTGGGGTAGGGGTCGGCAGAAGAGAATGCGGCTTCAGCTGAGCGACTGTCGAAGGGAGTGGAGTGCATGCCGCCGTTGGGCACGTACTGCGCACCCATAGGAGGGTAAGGGCTAGCGGCGCCCATACCGGATGGCAGAGCGTAAGAGCTCGGAGGACCGCCGTACTGTTGAGTTGGGAAGCCACCACCACCGTAGCCAGCTGGACCGTAAGGACCGCCGCCGGGAGTGCCACCCATGGAGGGAGGTCCCATGCCGAAGCCGGAAGGAGTATCCATGGGCGAAGGGAAGGCAGAGTCAGCCACCACGGCGGCACCTGCACGGCTCGCACCGCAGCGGAGACACGCGGTGTTCTTCGCGAAGTTGTGGTATCCACAGCCGTTCTCTCCGCACTTCCAGTCTCCAGCCCTAAAGGGCACAGCGCCGGTGCCACCGCGCATATGTCCGCCACCCATTCCGTGGCCGTGGCCATGACCCATGTGGTGTTGAGGGGGGCCCATCATGCCAGGGTGACCACCATATCCGTAACCGCCGTAAGCCATGGGATCACCACCTGGTGGGCCCTGCTGCATGGCGGGGAAAGAGCATCGGAAGCAGGCGGTACGACGCTGGAAGTTGGAGAAGCCACACGAGGGGCAGTTCCAGTCACCGGGACGAGGACGATTCTTGCTAGGAGGGAAGGGGACGATGATGTCGCCAGCGCGGTCAATGACACGGCTTGAGGACGGCGAGACCTCGATGGCCTTCTCGTTTAGAGCGCGTCCGTTCATGCAGAGCGATTCCGCAGCCTATTCAATGTTAGCATATTAAAGCGCGAAGATTGCTGACGCAGTACATACCTCTTCGTGGGATGAGAAGATCGCAAAGCCAGTTCCGGTGGGCTTGTGCTGGTCAGGAGTGCGGAGGGTCCAGAACGCAATTGGACGTCCGCCAAATTGGGTAAACCAGCTCTCTAATTCCGACTGCGTAGTGTCGTGCGGAAGGCCGCTCATGTGCAGAACCTTGCTTCGCTCCGACAAGAAAGCGCGAACGTCGGCGCGGGCATCCATGGGTTTAGTCAAGACGTCGGGGTGGTCCTGGGGTGGTTGCGACTTGCGAATAAGACCGCGAAGCACGCGAGCAAGCGTGACAGCCTCTTCCATGGCCCGGCGGGGCGAGGCGGGCGCGAGGGCTTGCAAGTGAAAGGGCAGGTTGTGCTTGATGGGGGCCGACGACTGGACAGGCTCCACCTCAAGCGCCGCACAGATGTTTGTCAAGGCGCTGGAGCCAAACGGAAGCGACTCTGGGTGGTGTGCCTGCCACCTCTGGTATTCTGTGCGGAGGTCGAAGGTGCGGGAGTGTTGGAGGTAAGGAGGAAGAACGACGGCCTTGTCGCGGGCTTCGCGAGGGAGCTGGACGCGGAGGTCCCAGGAATCTAGGGTCACGAAAGCGAATTCCAAGTTCTTCGGGCCAATATGCTCGTTGTAGAAGTTACTGAAACGGTCGACGGCGTCGCGGAAGGAACCGGCGTTGCGGACCTGGTCCCATGTGAGGGTCGTCAAGCTGGCTGTGCAGGGTTCGACGTCAGCGGAAATGGCACAAATTGTGGACCATGGAGGTGAAGAGCAAACTTACTGCATAGGGCCGTGATCGGGGTGTTGACGGGCTTCACGAGGACCGACTCGCGATGAAGCTGTTGTAGAGTTAGCGATTGAGGTCGGCATTGGATCTGGCAGACATACCTCCTCGCACGACTTTGCATCGAGCAGGATCCAACCGAGCTCAATGACCTCGGCAGAGTCTTTGGTAACATACACGCCGTGCTCGTCGCAGGTGGTAGCTACATGGATTACAACGTAGCGGTCCAGGTTGGCCGCCTGGGGGCTGGGGGTGGGTTGAGAAGCCATATCTATGTTGCTGAAAGGGTCAAGATTAGCCTGGTATCCTTGGGTATCTCAGAGCAAGCTGGCAATTGAGGTTCTTGAGGTTCGGCGGGCGACGTCTGTTGGGGAAGGAGGTACGACGGTCGGCGGAAGGAGAAGGCGCGACGGGCGAGTACGTCAGCGGGGAGCCCAAGGTGAATGGTGAAGAGGAGTGGGGAACAGCTGGCAAGCTGTGAGGGCGTGAAGGGGAAAACGGAGCCTCGAGGTGACGGAGGATACGGTGAGATGAAACCAAATGCTACGAGATGGGGACGGACGACCTGAGGCTCCGTGCAATGATCCCGGGCAGATTTCTTGACGTGGATAGCAGAGCTAAGGCACAACTTCCAGATCTTGGCGGGAGCTCGACGTTAGTCCGCCTAGTGCCGGGCATGTCAGAGCGATGTGGGATATAGTGTGACGGTGCTGCAATTGCAATCTGTTCACGGGTTTTATGCTGGCTGAGACTGCAATTGACGTTTCTCTTACCCTTACTTGTCCCGTAGTTGTCCTGCAACGTCACGAAGCAAGGCTAATTTCGACGTCGTCGCTCCAAATTTCCAGACGCAAGACGGCGTGCAGCAGGCCATGCCACGAGTACGGCGGACAGCAGCTCCCGCAGCCGCTCGGCAGAGCTGTCTGTACCCATCTGAAACACTCTCCGCCCTCTGATCCAATGTTCCACGCGTCTGCTGGAGGCGCTCGCGTGTGCTGCGCCTCGACCGTGCCACGTTGTGCCCCCATGGTGATATTGATCGATACCGCGTGTGCTCGTCCTGAACAGCTGCATTCGAGTTGTGCTTTTGCTGCTCGCCGTGCCGCTTTGGGCCACCGAGACTACTGCGTAATCAGGGTCCAACTGGCCAGCTGGCCCATCGTGACCGCGCGACATGCCCTCGTCTTATACAACGGGGCGGCGGCTGGCAGAGAGTCAAGCGCCTCTAAGTCCGCCTCTAACGCCGCGCGCATCCCGCCCTCGACGACACCGCCGCGAGGTAGTCGCTCTTGTAGTAGTGCACGCCAAATCTGTACCTAAACATAAGTTCAGGACATGCAGAATATCGCCGTGGCCCCCTCCGCCCATGCCGCTTGGGCTCGCCATCCGGGAACCCCTGGCGATCTTCCCATTCCCGCGGAGCCCTGGAGCTGGGGCCAGGCTCACGTGACGCGTAGGTTGTCGCCCGCTGCTCGTACCGCCGAACAATGAAATGGGGGCAGGAGGATGATGATCTTCGAGCCTTGCTGACACGTACAACAAGCACTAGCCCTGTCAGCGCGCCGTTGGATTCTTTGTGCGGGAAGTTCCTAACTGCTTGGGCCTGCCCCTTAAACGCGCTGCTCCCTCTGCTCTGTCCATAGACGCTCGAGCACCTTCACTGACTGACTGTTCTCCGCAATCCGCCTGCAATTTGCAGTTTATGCTCTCCAGTTTCGTCCCGGGCCCGCTCCCACGTACCGGGGACCTTGCACCTGCATTGCGGCTTTGGCAATTACCTGGGTCTGGCTGAGGCTTGTTACCAATCCAAGCATGTCTTCTCGGCAACGGGGATTCACATCTTCCCCGCAGCTTGCCAACGGACGCGAGTTAGTATTCACCTATCCACTTTTGAAACAACGGACTGCGCTGCACCACCTCAAAAGCAAATGTCCGACGCCTACATGGAATCCGTCCCCTAATACCTTTCCAGTTCATCGCGAGGCATCATGGGCTTCTTCAAGCGCTTCCGCCGCCAAAAAGCCTCCAAGAAGAGCGAGTCGCGTCCGCGCAACGACCTCTACGCCCCCGCAGTATATGACTACCACGGCCCCGACCAGACGCAGCGACTGCCCGATAAGGTCCTCCGCCGCATCTTCGAAGAAGTCTGTCCGCATTCGGCCGACGAATCCCTCGACGGCAGCGAGGACAGCGGTAATGACGGCTGCATGAGTTGTGACATGCGCGACCTGGCACATTGTGCCTTGACCAAGCGACAATGGTACGGTGTTGCTGCCGGTCTCCTGTAAGTCCCACATGCTCAGTGCACCAGGCTACTCCCTAACGTGCCCCAGATACAACAGCATTCGCATTGACGCCGTCCACTATTGTGAGCTCGAGGAGGTCTACGCCGACCAGCGCCGGCGCAAGTCGCGAAACGGCGATGACATCGACGCGCCCACGCTCCGTCTGCAGCAGCTGGGCCAGAGTGTGCGTGGAAACCAATACCTCGGCCAGCGCGTGCGCTTCATCAAGCTCCCTTACATGACGCGCGAGGCGTGCAAGGCTGACCTCGCGCGAACCGTATCGGGCTGCCCGAACATTGAGTTCATCGACCTCCCGGACGGCTTCTACAATGGCGATCAGTCGTGTCAATTGCTGCGTCAGGAGCTGCAGGCGCGGTGCCCACACATCCGGAAGATGAAGTACAACGAGGGCGGAGAGCAGTCGCTAGAGACGCTCCTCCAGGGCTACTGGCAGGAGCTGATCTCGGTCGAGCTCAACAAGATCCAGATAGAGCCCAGCATTCTGAGGCAGGTCTTCGGTGTGCTGCCTCACCTGAAGGAGCTCACCATCACCGGCGTCTCGTGGCTCAACGACTCGACCTTTCATGACGCCCCGGGAATCCCCAACTTCCCTGCGCTAGAAACCCTGAAACTCACCAAGGTACACGGTGTCACCGCAAACGGACTCGCACAGTACCTCTACAACCCAATGTGCAGCGGCAGGCTGCGGACCCTCATCTTGAAGGACTGCGGTGGCATTCCCGTACCCTCCCTCCACATCATTCTGCAGGCTGCAGTCACCCTACGGACGCTTGAATACAACGCCACAGTCTCTGCATCTCTTCCTTTGGACCCTATACCACCCATGACGTCGTACACGCTACACAAGCTGCATTTCGAGGTCATCTCCAGCTCCGCCCATCAAGCCTACCCGCCTAGTGCATCGTGCTACCAGTACCTAGCCAACTCGCTCATTGCGAACTGCATGCCGGCGCTGCGACAGCTCTACGTGCGCGATCCCGAATTCCCAGAGGTCCTAACGCTCGCGCCACCGATCCGACCGTTCAGCGAGGCACCGCCGCCAATGTTCAACCAGCCCCTCGAAGTCTACTCCAAGGGTCTGGATGAGTTGGATTGGATCTTCACATCCATCATGCCGCCTGAGGCACAGGGACGCCGAGCATCAGTATCAGTCGGTCGGCCATTGAGCAGCTACTCAGCACACAAGGGTCTCGGGCCCCAATGGGGTGGAGATGCTCGTAAAAGTATTGTGGTACCAAATGGATTTGGAGGTTTCTTGGCCGTGCCTGCAGACAACGATGGAAGACCACGGAGTGCGGGACACATGGCGCCTAGTGGAGGCTTCGGACACGGCTACTCCAACTCGCTTGGTGGCAGGGAGCCTAGTCCACGCGCCAGCTGGATGAGCCATGCAGGTCGCGAGAAGCGGGCCTCGAGGGCGGACCTCTGGCGATGAGTCGGGCGACTGCAACCTGCATCGCTCTTGTTCCCTTGCTTGCATTCTTCTTTCACTTCTCACTTCTGGATACCCGTCCATTCTTCTCTTCCTTCATAGGCGATCTTTGTAAGATACCAAGTGGAGTTCTTTTTTGATCTTACAGGGGTACGGTGCGATTTTTGGACGACTCATTGACGTTGGAATATTTGGATGGCACGAACGAAGATACCTTTAACGTGGGACACGGGGTACGTTTGGCTATCTGTAGACAAGAGATAGCTACGAAAGCCTCGAAAAGCGGCGGGATCTGGGATCTCGTCGCCATCTACGTATCAACGCATGCGCTTGCTATCAATGCTGTGATGCTGTAACTTGACATGGCGTTTTAATACTACGGGATCACCTGGCCAGCTCTGCATGTGACCACAACTCGTCACAAGGAAAAGAAATCGAATCTTCACTTGCAACACCTACTGGAAGTTAATACCCCAGGAGTCTACGTTACGTGAAGAGTTCGCTTACTTTCGGGTTTAAACCAGGTCTGACTGCAGCGTTCAGATTTTCGCTTGCACGTGGTGATCAAATATTAAGATGAGTCTATACGCCAGAGGGTATCATCAGAAAGATGAAGGGTGATCAAGCAGAATCAGGACTGCGCCCCACATTCTCGATACTCACATCCCTTCCAACTCTCCTCCTCCATGACCGCATCAATCGGACATTCTCCACTGTGAATCGCGCTCCTCACGCTCTCCTTGACCAGACTCCTCATTTCTTTATCTATCTCCTTAACCCACAACTGCCTGTGCCTAGCCCCACATCCCAAATTCCACGTCCCCCTCAAACCCCTCCTCTCGTCTCTCTCTTCCGTGTTCTTCCCATCCCCTGTGTCTGCCCTGAATATCTCCGAATGCCCAAGCCCGTGATGGAATAATTCCGGAGCTACACTCCAACACTTCCAATCTCTGTCCCTACATGCGCTCAACAGGGCAACATCGTATGCCGAACTGCCACCTTCCGGTTCCTTGGAGTAGGTAGAGAGGATCATGGCGGCAGACCGGCGGTTCACGGCGTAGGCAAATGTGCAGAACGGCCAAAAGCTTCTGTGTAGCAACCGAGCTTTTGAGGGTATAGATAGGGAGGAGAGAAAAAGAGCGGTGTCTGGATGGAGGCGGGGAGTGGGAGGCACAGTGGGGTCGCGGTACAGAAGCGAAGGCTGGGAGAGGTAGGCCGTGGAGATCAAGTCGTCGCAGTGGCCGGGGTAGAGGAGGTCCCAGCTGGTGGTTGAAGCCCAGTATGATGATGATGATGATGATGATGATGATGAGTCGTTGACACTCTTGTCGAGCAAAGAGCGGACAGCGGATGCTAGGAGAGGGATCTGAGAGTGGCGGATGAAGATGTCGAAATCAGTGTCGTCTTCGATGATCAGAGCTGTCTCGTGGCTTGAGGCGAGGAACCTGTCGTGTTATCAATACATCGTTCTGTGTCATTGACCTCTTCAAACGGACGTACCATCTCAAAACCTCCAAATGTCCCAACCAGGCTTTCGCACTTCCAGTGCTTAGACTACTACCTTCCTTCGTCTTCAGCTTCTCGACATCACCCACACCCCACTCCTTCTGCCGAAAGATCACAATCTCGATATCTGTTAGGTTGGCAGCCCATAGTAGACTGGGTCGGCGTGGTGAGCTGGAGTGTGATACTGCAAGGATAGCACCAAAGCCGAGGGTAGAATTGGCCGGTGGGAGGGAAGGTGGAGGTTGCTGAAAGTGCGACGTGCTGGACATGTGGGCGTAGGGGTTATGGCAGAACAGGTAAATCAGAGTAAGAATTGATAAACCCGCCAACAGAAGCTGGGTTCTCCGAGCCATGCTTAGTAGGCAGAGGAGATGTGGGAGAGGGAGAAGAGTGTATGTTAGTGGCATCTACCTAGGTGATTGGGGCATGTCTCCATAGTGAAATGCAGTACTGTGCAAACGCAGTAGAGACTCTTATTGCTGGAGAAGTAGGTTCTGTCCCAATTGACATGATTCTCTTCATAGATTCCTTTTCTTCCAATTTTTCACTCTCACTTGGCTCAGTCCGTCGTGCTATATTCCAAGGTTGCTGCAAGATTACAATACAATAGACACTAGCGTTCCAAGTCCAGCGTGGTGTGAAGTAGGTTCCACTCTTTGTCAGATACTCACCACCGAAATTATGGGCAATGTAAAGCCGAGAGACTACACAAACAGGGCTGCTGTGGCTGATGCATGGCAAAGTGTAATAATAATGCGCGGCAGGGCGGTACTTGCGGCGGGTGTGCGGCTAGATTGGCCGAAACAGCTAGGCGGGCATGGCCAAACACGCAGCTGCCCCGGCCCAGCTATTGTTAGCGCCACAACGGGCGCCCTTGCTGCATCAAGTAAGAGTCCAGCCAACCTTGTCCCCCTGAGAGGACCACCTCCATTGCGACGGTGCAAGACTGGGTCGCTTGCTTGACGTAGTGATTGGACTTAGGTACTGGAATCTCATGAATTAAACAGCCGAGTATCCGTGTGCACCTGCCGCTCCCTGTTGCTTCTTCCCACACTCCCTGCGCCGCTCCCCCTCACTTGCTTGGTGTATGCCCTCCAGCCTCTGTCTCCTATGTCCCTTACCTGTCGTCGCACAGGCACGCAGAGTCGTGTCGCACAGCAGCATAGCACAACATGGCCACGGAAACAATCCCCTCGTCGGCGGCGGCAGCCCCCAAGATGTCGCGCTATAGGAGTGTGAGGCGCGCGCAAGAACAGCAACACCACACTTCGCCAGGCGCGCCCGCAGTGCCTCCCATGCCCGCCGTGTCCGAGATGCAGCCTCAAAGCGATGCGCCCATCAGCAGGAGCATGAGCCGCTACCACCGCAGGCCAACTACCTCGCACGCGACCAGCCCAAACCCCCCGCCCGGTTCGAATACAATCCCAAATGCCCCTCCTCCCCTTCCTGCGCAACTACCGCCCTCTACGCCCTCTACATCCCGGAACCGTGCTGTGAGTTCGCCGTACCAATCGTCGCATTCCGCAAACACCGGCCAGCGTCGGCCCAGGACCGCCAGAACGCGCACGACAGAGGCCTCGCCGCCCGTCTCCAATGCGCCGCGACAGCAGTCGCTCAGAGGCGATGACAGCGCGAGAGAGGTCTTGCAGCGGGAGAAGGAGAGACAGCGACAGCTCAAAGAAAAATATGAGGCAGAGGCGCGCGCACAGAAGCAGGCGAAGCAGGCCGAGCTGGACAGAATCGAGAGGATGCGACACGAAGAGGAAGAAGCTGCGCGCTTAGACGCCCAACGAGAGATGGAAGAAGCCGAGGCCCTACGTCGGCAGAGGGAAGAACAAAAGGCCGAACAAGAACGTGGCAGACGATTGCAGAAGGCCGAGAACCAGAAAGTCCTCCAACAGAGGGAAGAGGGCGTCCGCAAGGCAAAGCTCGAAGAGAAGGAGCGGCAGGCAACCCTCGCAAAGCTTGAACAGAAGGCCCGAAAAGCTCCCTCTTCCTCGCCTCCAGTATCGCCACCGCGGCAGCAGGAGACAGGTTTCGGAATGTTCAAGAGGAGAAAGGATGAAGCTTTGGGTCTAGATGCCCCTGTGCAACAACCAACTGCACCGCAACTGAGTCTTAATCTCGGAGAGGAGGAAACTATCAGACCCGGCGGAGGTGGCGTTGTTCTAGGCATCGATGCGCCTACATCCGCCGTGAATGCCGGTGATAGAGTATGTACATCATTCATCAAACACGAACATGCGACTAACAGCCGTAATAGCGCGTTAAAGTCGTGTGCAACGAGAAGCGCATCCTGCTCCCTGTGACTCCAACCACGACTCCTCTCGATCTTATCAAGTCTGCTGCCACGGTGCTCACAGACCCCATTGACGTTCGCACAGCTGTCATTTCCGAGCTCTTCACCAAAGTCAGCATCACACGCCCCCTTCGCAACTACGAGTACGTGAGAGATGTGATGAACTCCTGGGATTACGACAATCAAAACGAACTTACCATCATTGACTCTGATGTCGACGGTATCGACCAGGACAGTCTACTCTCGTACAAGGTCCCAGACACCAGACCAGAGGGCGCTTCGTGCTTTATCCAATACTCATCGAGACCTGGGAAATGGAGTAAACGACTTCTCATCCTTCGCCCAGACGGACAATTAGTCATGGCCAAGAACGAAAAGACCAAGGAAAAGGACCAGGAAAACATCTGCACACTCACAGACTACGACATCTACTCGGTGACCCAGTCCAAGCTGGCACGGGTGAAGCCTCCAAAGAAGATTTGCTATGCCGTCAAGAGTATGCAAAAGTCTAACATCTTTGCGGACGAGTCGCAGTATGTCCACTTCTTCTGTACCAACGACCGAAACATAGCGAACACGTTCTACACAGCGTTACAGACGTGGCGGAGTTGGTATCTCAAACACCAGAAGGGCGAGGGTTTGAAGAAGAAGACTCATGCGACACGCAATGTGTCCGGGGCTGCTGAAGCCGCACAGACGTCCTCGCATTCAAGAGGAGAATCAGTTGGGTCGCATTACCAGCTCGGTGCTTTCTCGTCCTTGCTCGATATGGACAGTTTCAACAAAACGCTGGACCAGATTGAAGTTCACAAACCGGGAGAGTTTCCAGACGACAAACCTCTTTCCAAGCTCGATAGTAGGGCAATGCACTCGCGGATGAAGTCGATACGGGTAAAGCAACCACCCCCAGCCGCTTTCAGCAAGAGTGGTCTGGTCGCAGAAAGCACTTCACCGCCGAGTGCCCGCAGTCGAAGTGTTGATCAGCAAGGCGAAGAGGCGTTTGCATCGAGCGGCCTTCTGGGACGTAGCTACACGCAACGTCAAGCCGCTCTACAAGCTCGTGAGCCGTCAGGCCCGTTCACAGAAGGACCATCTCTGCTGAACAACATGGGCCGTGTAGCCCAAGTATCGTCCAATGATTCTGGCCTGAAACGTAATACCTCAGTCCGCAGCAATCATCACCGGCGAGCATCCAGCGATCTTCAACGTAGTGCTTCGAAGCGTGTACCTGGCATGCCCGAGCCTTTGGTCGATCTAACACCCCAGTACCGCCCGCCACCGCAGCATCTCAACAAGGGCAAAGGCTACAATCCAGGAGCTGGCGCCGGGCCGTTGGTCGAAAGTGCAACGTCGATCGAGGAGGCTATCAAGGTTCCCTCATCAACAGACTGGCGCGCCGGTCGTCCAGGTACATCGCGAGCCGCTGGTGGCCACGAACGCACGCGCTCGCTCAAGGGTCGTGGCGAGCCATTGGCTGCGTATACACAAAACAACCATCTCGGTGCTCCAGAGGATGACAGTAAGGCGTTTACCGGAGGCGGTTTGCTATCTCAAGCCGGCTACTCGCAGGGGAAGGACATGGTGGGTAGGGGCGTTATGGATGGTAGTAAAGCCAAGGGCCCCATGGTCAACCTCTCGTCGAACAACGAATTCGCACAAGGCAGTTTGCTGAGTGCGCTGCCAAACGCTGCTCCGGTCATCGATCGGAGTGGTAAGTAGGGTCGTTTGCTCGACGGGTCCCTTTTGCTTGGAGTTTTTTGGGGTTCGTCGTTTTCGGTTGTTGGCGTTGTGCATTTAGCTCGATATCCATTGCTTTGGCTGCACTTTCATATGTTACATGTTACGGCCTGGGTGGTATCTGGCATAATAGATTTATAGAGGCCGTAAGAGAGGAGTAGTCCAATGCTGATTCTGGACTCTATGACCCAAAAGCAAATGCAAAAGATTTCTAGAAGAAGCTTCTTTTGCTCTCCAGCCATCTCGTAGGGTCGTTCGCTGTTCAAGGCTGCTGACATGTTGTATTCGAGACTCTCACCAGTCGAGTGTCATTGTCTAGACCTTGGTGTATCAGGCACTGACCGTATACGAGTCATGCACCTGCCTAGCAACCCAGCACGATAGTGGTATACGGCCATACAGTGCTGCTAGACAATATCGACCGAGATGCAATACGACACGGCTCGCAAGGAAAACCTTTTCTTCCGATGAACTCTCCGCAGCGCATCGCACACATGTCACACGGCGCGGCAGTGGCTTTCGTGGGCCCTTCACGTGCTCCTCTCCGCCTCCACCCACGACCCACTAATGGCGCTGTGGAGAGAGTTGGCGTGCTGTCGACTTCTCCCACCGTTCGCGGGAACCCCGCAATTGTCGGCCTTACTGCACTCCGTATGACGGAATACTGCAGCAAGCGGCCATGCTGCAGCGCCTCGGCAGTCGAACGCAGCGCGCAGCTCTTGCATCCAGCTGACCCTTTTGATGTTCTTGATGCGTCTGAAAGCGGACGGGCATAGACAAGCAGACAGGAATAAGCGAGCAGCTCAACGGGCGGCGGGATCGGTCGATGCTCCGCTTCTCATTTCCAAAGGAAACTGTTGAGTTGTTGACTCGCGGCCTTGGCCTCGTCCGTTGCGCTTCAGCCTCAGAATTGGGCGCTGCCCGTGGGGTCGACGCTGGCTCCAAGTGCAGCGCGGCGAGTGTGAACAGCATCGGAGGGAGCTGGTGCAGCTGTGACGGGGTGCGTGAAGGCGGCCAGGCTAAATGGCAGTTTAAACGTGAAGGGGCAGTAGAAGCCGAGCGCCTACGTCACGCCAGAGTACGCCGGCGGTCCTACGACGATTGATCCGATACCCAAAGAGGAATCCCAACCTCCACCGGGTAGCCAACGCTCGTGCGCCAAACAATAGCGGCCCAGCATTTCTGTCCCCAGGGCGCCTGCAAAACATCTTTCCTCGACTATTAGACAGAGTTTGCTTGCTGCTGCTCTGCTACCACACGTCCAATTGCTCCTGCAGCTCCACCACACCGTGTCCGCCGCCAGCACTTCGTACTCAACCGGGAGTAATCGAACCGCTTGTCTAGCGCGGCCACCTGCAGTAGCTCAACCAAGCACCGAGCTCAAGCTCTCACACTCCCTCGACTTTCCAAGCTTTCTCTTCCCTAGAAAGAGCTCCGATCTTGCCATTGCGCCTTCCCACCATCTCCTCACAACACCCACCCACAATGGCTGAGACCGGCGCGAGAGACGTGCAGAACCACGTCCTGTTCGAGGTTGCGACCGAAGTCGCAAACAGAGGTAGCTTTCATCCCAACTTGATGCCCTTCCGCAATGCTAACCAGTCTCAGTCGGCGGTATCTACTCAGTCCTCAAGTCCAAGGCCCAGGTCACCACCGCTGAGTATGGCGCCGCATACACTCTCTTGGGCCCGTGGAACAGAGCTTCGGTAGGCGCAACCCACGGCATCTTGAAACCACAAATTAACGAGATAACAGGCGGCGGTCGAAGTAGAGCCCATCGAGCCCAAAGACCCGGCGTTGATTGCGACCATGAAGTCTATGGACGACCGTGGCATCAAGATGCTGTACGGACGTTGGTTGATCGACGGTGCCCCACGTGTGCTCCTCTTCGACACTGGTACCGGCTACAGGTGGCTTGACGAGTGGAAGGGCGACCTCTGGTCTTCCACCGGCATTCCTTCACCGCCCGGCGATTCGGAGACCAACGAGGCTATTGTTTTTGGTTACCTCATTGCGTGGTTCCTAGGCGAGGTAAGTTGGTAATGTGTGCGGTCGCTGCGAGCTGCGCTAACTGCTCTCCAGTACGTCTACCACGAGAAGAAGCGAGCCGTCATTGTTCAGTTCCACGAGTGGCTGGCAGGTGTCGCAGTCCCGCTCTGCAAGAAGCGCCGCATCGATGTTACCACCATCTTCACTACCCACGCTACGCTCCTCGGTCGCTACCTCTGCGCCGGCTCGGTCGATTTCTACAACAACCTCCAATATTTCGACGTGGACGCTGAGGCGGGAAAGCGCGGTATTTACCACCGCTACTGCATCGAGCGCGCCGCCACACACGCTGCTGATGTCTTCACTACGGTTTCCCACATCACCGCATACGAGAGTGAGCATCTTCTGAAGCGAAAGCCGGACGGTGTCTTGCCCAACGGTCTGAACGTCAAGAAGTTTTCGGCTACTCACGAGTTCCAAAACTTGCATCAACAAGCCAAGGTCAAGATCAATGACTTCGTGCGCGGACATTTCTACGGCCACAACGACTTCGACCCTGAGAACACCCTCTACTTCTTCACCGCCGGTCGCTATGAGTACCGCAATAAGGGTGTGGACATGTTCATTGAGTCGTTAGCCCGGCTGAACCATAAGATGAAGAACGAGAACTCGAACATGACAGTCGTTGCTTTCATCATTCTTCCCGCGCAGACGACGTCGCTCTCGGTCGACTCACTAAAGGGACAAGCCGTCATCAAGGCGCTTCACGACAGCGTAAACAACATCGCCGAGAACGTTGCTAAGAAGTTGTTTGAGCGTTCGTTGACCTGGACGGAGGGCTCTGAGCTCCCCGAGGACAAGGACTTGATCACGCCCGCTGATAAGATCTTGCTCCGCCGACGGTTGTTTGCCATGAAGCGTCACAACCTTCCGCCCATTGTTACTCACAACATGGTCAACGATGCTGAAGACCCAGTCCTGAACCAGCTCCGCCGCTGCCAGCTCTTCAACCACCCATCGGATCGCGTCAAGGTTGTGTTCCATCCCGAGTTCTTGAACTCGGCGAACCCTGTCTTGCCATTAGACTATGATGATTTTGTTCGTGGAACTCACCTCGGTGTCTTCTCATCCTACTACGAACCCTGGGGTTACACTCCGGCTGAGTGCACCGTGATGGGTGTTCCCAGCATCACAACCAACCTGTCCGGCTTCGGCTGTTACATGGAGGAACTGATTGAAAATGCCCAGGACTATGGTATCTATATCGTAGACCGAAGGATGAAGGGCGTGGACGACTCAGTCAACCAGCTTGTCGACTACATGTTCGAATTCACCAAGAAGAGCAAGCGCCAGCGTATCAACCAGCGTAACCGGACCGAGAGACTCAGCGACTTGCTCGACTGGAAGCGCATGGGCTTGGAGTACGTCAAGGCCCGACAATTGGCTCTTCGACGTGCATACCCTGCGGCATACGAAGACGATGATGAGCCAGATTTCTTCAGCTCGCAAGACGTCAAGATCTCACGGCCGTTGTCCGAGCCCGGGTCTCCCCGCGATCGTTCGGGCATGATGACGCCCGGTGACTTTGCCTCGCTGCAGGAGGGCCGCGAGGGACTGAGCACCGAGGACTACATTGCGTGGAAGCTCCCGTAAGTGATGATCAGAATGTGATGCACCATGGCAACGCTAACAACTGCGCAGTGAAGAAGAAGAGGCTGACGACTTTACCTTCCCGCTAACGTTGAAGACGAAGAGTAAGCCTAATTCAGGCGCCACAACTCCTACTCTCTCTGCTGCACCGAACGGTACTGACTAGCCAACTCTTTTCTGTAGGGTGACGAAGAAACCGAACGAGGAAGAGAAGCAAAGACTTCCAAAATTGCAATGATCTATTCCTTTATGCTTGGCTTGATTTCATGCGCATTTACTGCATTGGCGACGACGAATGGACGTACGAGACGGAATAGTGGAGGATATGGATGTCTTGCCTTGGAGCAGGATCAAGTGTATTTTAGGATGTGAATATCAGGGTCCGTTGGTCTGCTCCACATCTTTGCGCGGTCCGAATATGACTATTGTTGATGCCGAATGTCCGAACCAAGCATGCATACGCGTCTTCTTCCTAGAAAATGAGCTCGGCATGAGAAATAAAAGCAAAGCTGACGTGATAGAATCAGGCCAGCGAAGCAGGTATACAGTTTGGGCGTGCAACGACAAGCGTCCAAAGTGCCGAAGTCTCCGTGAATCGATGCACCCAAATGACTGGCTAGAACGCCAAACTGTGGCGCAGCAATCGCAGAAGAAATGAGGACGACGAAAGTCCGTGAGCCCAGCGAAACGTGAACTAGCCTTTGTCATTCGCCCCAGTAATCAGGCGCACCTTATCAAGGCCAAAGCAAGCATCTTGTCCTGAAACAAAAGTGCATACTCGCCGGTGCCGCGGTATCCTTGGCTATGGTCGGCGCTGTTGCCGTTTCTTGCTGTGTTGGGGTGGTGAGATATCAGCTCGGCCGGCGGACGAAGCCCGTATCGCGATATGCGCTGGCGAAGGTAGTCTTTCATGCAAAGTCGACGTCCACACCCACCATATATATTGAGATGTGGAGGGGCATCGTTCATCAAATCCTCATTTGGGACTGCTCACGCGACGCGGGAGGAAGGATAGCGGGGCGGAGCGGAAGCATCGCAGTGGAGAATAAGCACACGTCCAACGTGCATGCAGATCAAAAAGCACGTTGCACATGTGAACTCTGGTTGCAGCGTAGTGCCATGGCTATGGTGTGGCAGGAAGGCCTTCTCGATTGGATTCCCATGTGCACTACAGGGGTCTGTTAAAACTCCGGTTGCGAATAGCAGGGCTGGGCATTCCGTGGCCTCGATGCCCCTTTAGCGTCATCGCCGCACCTGGCAGCGCGACAAGCCGGCAATCTTTCACAGCGCACCACTCGACTACCGTCCCGCAACGCGACCCATAGTTCACAGCGCCCACTCGAACTAACACTTCGCCCTCTTCTTTCCTCAAATATGCACCACTACGACGGAGCTTTTCTGCGACGCGCTACCGGCTCGGTCCGTTGACGTTCTCTCTGCTTGGGGCGCGCTCGACTAGACTCGAACTTTCAGCTCTTCCTTCCCACTGCCTCTGCTGATCTCACCTCTTTCAACCTGACAAGTCCCGCCCACTGGGTGCCATTCACTCTTTCCATCGCCTTGGAAGCCCACTGGTGGCAACATGTTCGGCCCATGGCTTGTCATGTTCGCATGGCTGAAGCAGCGCCTCCCGTCCAGTCTTAAGGCCCTCAAACCACACGCCAACTTTATCACCCTTCACTGTATGCGCACTATCACAGGGGAGGGACTGAACTGTGGCTGATAGGTTTACAGATTCGTATATCATTGGGTGGGCGCTCATCGGATCCGTCATCATATACGGCAGTGGTCGCATACCCTATGTCGATGCGCTCTTCTTTGCAAGCGGCGCAGCAACACAGAGTGGCTTGAACACGTATGTTAGTCCCTGAGGTATGAGGGCAGTGAACTGACTGCCAGCGCAGAATTGACATAAACACACTGGATCTATATCAACAGGTATGTGATGCGTTTGAAATCTACAAGTCTTATGCTAACAATAAACAGATAGTCATCTACTTTATCGCCAGCTTATGTACGCCCATCTTCATCCACAGCTCCGTCGTAGTCGTTCGCCTCTATTGGTTCGAAAAGCGTTTCCAGAACATCGTGCTCGAGAGAGGAAACCGGAGCGGTCGGACTCGCACACTTTCTAGGAGGAAGAGTGAGATGAATGCAGCAACAGAACGTAATGTTGGACAAGAAGAGCAAGCGGTCGGCGCTCGTGAGATTCGGGTCATGCGTGGATCCAGTGGCCACGCACACGGCGGAACAATCGCGAACGAGTACGCCTTCAGTGACGGACTGGACTGGACTGGCAATGGCATACGCCCGAGAAGATCTAGTTCCAGCGAGGACGAAATGCCACCGTTCCGGCCGACGACTCCCGTTCAAACTGCTCCATCTGGCATCGTATGGGCCGACAATCTCAGCACACCTAAGGAAAAGAAGCCCAAGGAGTCGCTTGAAGAATCCCCTGGCGGCCGCCTTCCACAGTCGAACAAAGAGAAGAGCATCGCTTTCGTAGAAGCGCAGCGAAACCCGACAGCGAGGAACAAGCTTCGTATACCAGGTCCACGCGACTTCGACCAGGGGCTCATCCCAGAGGCTGTCAAAGGAGAAGAAGAATTGGACAGAGTTGCGAGTAGACTATCGCATGAGTCTCATCCCAAGCGAGAGCGTTCAAATTCTGTTCCCCATGCTCTGAACGGAGACGATCGCCCCTTCAGGAATCACATCACCATCGACGTACCGGACCGGCAGCAACGCCCTACCGGGCATTCTGTCTATGACAGAACCAGGACCAATGAGGGCGATGCAAACGTGCCTGCATCGAGCATGCATCTACGTAATAGGTCACGATCAAGGACTTTTACGAGCTTCCTTACCAGGACCAAGACCGAAGAAGAGGACCCGATGCCCTACCTCAGCTGGACACCCACCCTCGGACGCAACTCAAATTTTGTTGATTTGACTGAAGAACAAAGAGAAGAGCTCGGTGGTATCGAATATCGTGCTCTGAAGCTGCTCGCCATGATCCTCATCATATTCTACCTCGGGTGGCACACCATCGGCATTATATGTTTGGCGCCATGGATCAACAACGACGCTCACTATAGTGGTGTCGTGAGAGATTTTGGCGTTGACCCAACTTGGTGGAGCTTTTTTACTTCAGCCTCCCTGTTCAACGATCTGGGATTCACTCTCACTCCAGACTCGATGGTCTCTTTCCAGCTAGCTGTGTGGCCCCTTGTGCTGGGTACCTTCCTGATCATCATCGGAAATACCGGGTTTCCTTGTATGCTTCGGTTCACCATCTGGATGTACTCCCTGATGGTACCCAAGAGCAGTGCCATCTGGGAAGAGCTTCGTTTCCTGTTGGATCACCCGCGTCGGTGCTTTACTCTACTATTCCCAAGCAAGGCAAATTGGTGGCTGTTCTGGATCCTTGTCGTCCTGAATGGTGTCGATCTCATCTTCTTCATCATTCTCGATCTCAACGACCCGACCGTGACCTCGCTATCCGGTGGTCACCGCTTCCTCGCTGGTCTCTTCCAAGCTGCCTCAACGCGTACTGCAGGTTTCGCCGTTGTCAACATCGCCGATCTGCACCCTGCGGTCCAAGTCAGCTACCTCATCATGATGTACATTTCGATCTTCCCCATCGCCATGTCTATCCGCCAGTCGAATGTCTACGAGGAGAAGTCACTGGGTGTCTGGGCCGCAGACGATGAAGACGACACTCAATCTAGCTACCTCTCGCATCATCTGCGTCGCCAACTCTCATTCGACTTGTGGTTCGTCTTCTTGGGTTTCTTCCTCATCGCCATCATCGAAGGCGTGCGCCTCGAGAATACGAACGAATACGCGTTCAGCCTGTTCTCCGTCCTTTTCGAGATTGTCTCTGCGTACGGTACGGTCGGACTGAGTCAGGGATTCCCCGGATTCAACACGTCCTTCTCCGGCCAGTTCAAGACATTGAGCAAACTCATCATCATCGCCATGCAGATCCGTGGAAGACATCGTGGTCTTCCATATGCTCTCGATCGTGCCATCTTGCTTCCATCGGAAACTCTACACCAGAAAGAGAACGAAGATGCGACGAGACGTGCACGACGTGGTAGCAACGCTATGGATCTCGGTGTCAGTATGAGTATGGATGGCATTACGAGGACTGGCACGGGACTCAGTCGCAAGAGCACGGCGAGTGGCGAGAGAGTGCCACAAAGTAAACCTAAGCAACTCAAGCGCATCATCAGCGGAGCTTTCAGTGCGGGTCCGACGGGCCAATTCAGGGAAAAGAGGACTTGATGAGTATCCTTATAGCTACGACTTTGTGGATGTTCAAGGCGCTTTGGGGTTTCGGTATAGCATGGCGTACAGCGGTGTTCGTGGATATATTTGTTCTTTGTTGTTTGATGGGTGGGCTTTAGATCTGATAGCGTTCATGTGTGGGTTGCAATATCCGTCGATGCGGTGATTTTGTTGTAGCTGGTATATACGTCCAACATATAGTACGGACAATGCAAACTTTCATGTTCACTTTGCGGGTTTTTTCGATGCTGAAGCTGATAGACTCGAACCAACTATCATGCAACATGTCTCGGTTCTCCGAAGAAGTGAAGCTACGAAGTCGTTATACATTTGACATCGTGCTCGTGTGGGGGACTATTTGCGAATTATTGTACGATGACGTAGCCATTGCACGCTTGGATCTCAGCACGCGAGGGCACAGGCACCGACCCTAAGGAATCTGGCTTGCAGCGCGACAGTCGCGCGAGCGATGGAATGATGCGAGTCGGTGATGTAATGCAACGCTAAGTACCAGCCACCATTCAATTCTTCCCCACCGCGATCGATCTCTATGCTATCTCAGACCCAAAGCCTCCCTTCTCCCTTGACTTCCCAAATCCAGATACGGTGCTTCGCCCAAGCTACAGACCCGATCGCCCGCTCGGGCCTCTTCGTAATCGTACGTTGCGCAATGCCACGTGCTTCGATTGTCCCAGATAGCCAGATCATTCGGCCGCCACTTGAACCGTACCTGCGCATCGTGGTTCTGCGTCACAAGATTGAACAAGTACGGTAAGATGAGGTCAGATTCGTCCTTCGTGACGCCGTTGATGCGTTTCGTGAATCCTTTATTCACGTATACTGATTTCCAGCCGGTCACGGCTGCACGATAAGTCAGCGAGTGCAGCGCAAGAGCAACGTCAAACTTACGGTTCGTGCGAATGACCGGATGTGTGGCTGTGAGAGCATCACCATGGTTCAATGGATTGCCTCTCACATCCTTCCGGAGCGGATTTCCTAGTCGCGCTGCCTCGTCCAGGAAGAACTTCGCATCATGCGTCGCAGTCAGGCCCTCCAAAAACGAACGCATAGCAGGAGAGAGGCGATCGTAGATTTCGTAGCCGGAAGCCCAGAGCGTATCACCGCCCGTTGCTGGTAATGTGTGGATTTTCAACATCGCATAGTCCGATGGGACTGGCTCAAATGTGATGTCGCTATGCCAGCCCGCACTTGCAAGGCGAGATACGTCCGAGAGTTGGTGAGTGAGACCGCCACCTTTCTTTTGCTTTTCGCTACTTATAACTGAGATCTGGTCGCCGAGCTCAGATCCCTCTTCGGTGAGAGGATGTACGTGTAAACTTGAGGAAGAAGGCTAATGTGTTGTCAGTTTATTGCTCGATTAGAACCTACATCGTAGTCAATTGGACGTACACAGCCAGACAATTCGGTGATTCGCAGCATCAAGTCTTTCATCTGATTCGGCGTAACATCTTGATCTCGCAGAAAGACAACGCCACGTTGTGAGACTGGAACTATAAGTCAGCCATGAGTCCATCAAGCTGCACACAGAGAGTCATACCCGTTATTGCCAGATCTTTGATCATAGCATCGCCCCATCGGAGCAGATCAGTCACTTGAAGACCTTCGAACTCCCTTCCAATGACTGGGGTCAAGTCTTGGTGTCTGAAGCTGTCCAAGGATCCGGAATAGATCAAGGGCTCCAACAGTCTCGATCGGGCGCTTGGGTGACCACCAATGATATTTGCATCTCCGTCTTCATGAACGTCTTCCATACGACTGCGCTTGACTGAAGGCATCTTGAAGGCAATGTGGTGCGCGGTTAGTGCAACTTCCGGCTCAAATTCAGTGTTGTAAAACGCTTGGATAGCCTCCAAACCAACGACTCCGAATGTCTGGAAGTCCAGGACATATAATCATTCCCGGAACCAGGGTGACACCACCGCATGCATGGTAAAGCACGTCATCGGACTAGTTGTACGCTCTGGGTCTAGGCGTGCCGGGCCTAGCCTACATGACCCCGTGAACGCCAAGTCGGATGTCGACAGTAAGACCAATAGGAGATGCATCAACATGCATAACATTGTGCTTTCCCCTCGTTCTTCGGGGCAATTACTACCTCGGTAGGATGGCGACGATGGCGACGGGATGAGCTTGAATTGCGACATGCCATGTCCAAAGTAATAAATAGGAGACAAGAGAGCATAGCAGGGAATGTGCAGTGTCCAGTCTATCACATCTCAGCAATAACCTTCCTTCGTGGCAATTGTGCTGTAGCCGACAATCGCAGCCCTTGACGATGGGCAACGACATAGAAGCATCCCCGCACACCACACGGATCAGTGAAGATGCCAATTCGCTCAAATCATCGGCCCACGTGGGTAGAGAGGAACTTGCGGATATCGTCCCACCCCACGAGACGTACGAAGGCCGGCATCGCTTCGACCCCCAGGCGAGCTGGACGATTGAGGAAGAACGGCGTGTGGTGCGCAAGACAGACCTCCGGCTACTCACATGGCTCTGTCTCATGATGTTCGGGCTGCAGGAAAGTTCATACATTGTGCTAGTCGATCAGAAATACTGACTATCACAGCTCGATCGTGGAAATATATCGAATGCACTCGCAGACAATCTTCTGGAGGACCTCGGGTTGACTTCTGACGACTACAACAATGGAACAACGATACAGTTGGTATGCTTTCTAGCAGCTGAATTCCCAGTGCAGTTGTGAGTATCACCGATTTTCTTGTTGAAGTCTTTCTCTAACTGTGTTCTTATACAGTCTCACCAAACGCTATGGCTTCAAGTATATCCTCCCGACCATGATGCTTGCTTGGGGAACTGCATCTTGGGGCCAGGCGTGGATGCACGACCGAACTTCGTTTTACCTGGGCCGTGCAGCCATCGGACTTTGCGAAGGTGGTTTCATCCCCGGTGTAATCTTGTTCGCGACCTACTTTTACAAGTCCAAGGAGCTTTCTCTACGCCTGGCAGCCTTCTGGTCGACACTCAACATCGCACGTGTCATCTCGGCCTTACTTGCGGCGGGGATTCTGGAGATGCGCGGTGTTGGTGGAAAGCCAGGTTGGTTCTGGCTATTCCTCCTCGAAGGCCTTTTGACGGTCGTCATCGCCATTCTCTCGTACTTGTATTTGCCCACCGCGCCGACATCCACCAAGAATGTGCTTTGGCGTCAAGGTTGGTACACTGAGCGGGAAGAAGTCATCATGGTCAACCGTATACTCCGAGACGACCCAGCCAAAGGCCTCACTGCTCTCAAAGAGCCAGCAACGTTCAAAGACATCCGCGCGGCCTGGTCAGATTCCTCCATGTGGGGTTTATACTTCATCGGCCTTGTCGCTTACATCCCTGCCTCGCCGGTGCAAGGATACCTCACTCTCACGCTTAAACGCCTCGGCTTCAGCACCTTCAACAGCAACATGTTGACAATTCCGTCTGCGGCCCTCCAGGTTGTTACTATGCTAGCATTGGCATACTCAAGCGACTATTTCAACGAACGTACTTTCCATTGTATATTCGGCGAATTCTGGATCATGCCGCTTCTCATTGCGTTGTTGACACTGCCCGATGGTGGCCGTGAATGGGGCCGCTTTTCCCTAATCACGCTGATCTCCGGATACCCATATTTCCATCCCTTGGTCTCTTCTTGGATATCCGAGAACACTTTTGACGTCAAGAAACGTGCGATTACGGCCGCAACGTACAATGTCATTGTGCAGATTGGATCTCTGATCAGTTCACAGATCTACCGCAAGTACGATGGCCCGTACTACAAGCAGGGAAACTCTGTTCTTGTGGCTATATGCGCGCTGAGTGTCATTACTTTCCTTGTGCAACGGCAGACTTTGGTCCGCCTCAACAAAAGGAAACAGATACAGTGGGAACAGATGACTTCAGAAGAGAAGGCTCTGTACCAAGCAGACATCATCTCCCGAGAGAAGGATGGCAACAAGCGGTTAGACTTCAGGTTCACACTCTGATCTCGTTGGGAAACGATAGCCGGTGGAATCCACAGACAGTCAATGTCAACATGCATAGCAGCATCACATGGTCTCTTCAATCGATCCGACTACCAACCAATGCCCCCTCGCCTTTTAGTTGCACCGAACTATCTACGACCCGTCGTTGAGATTAACCCGAGGTTGCTTTCCAAAGTTCGAATTCCAAAGTTCTGATACCCATTATATACCATTTCCAAAGAGACATCATCGGAGAGTATGTCAGTTATACTTTCAATACACTTTGAATCATTCTTTTTCTGTTTTTCCTACACGACGTTGCGAATGATCGCGCGTCGATTGCGCGTATGGTGAGTAAACGTCTCTGCGTCGGCTGCAAAGAGCCGCCTTGTTCAACGAAGACGTCTCTAGCCTGATCCACTTTCCCTACCGCGCCCCACAACTGCCCGGAACCATCGCATGTCGTGATTGCGGGGATCAATGACGACCTCGGGAATCTCCACGATGTTACGAGTCATTCCGAAACCCTGGATACCAAGGCCGCGGCAGCACAGCGCCCAACTCGCTGCAACTGCCCAACTGAGGTTTTCCGTCCGATGCGGCAGGCTACATCGCCGGCATCGCCCTTCATGGAGGACTCGCCGCTTTGAGCATAGTCAGCAGAACTGTTGAAGGCTTTGGTAAGACCTGTGACTGAAAATGGCGGTTTGTACTTGAGGGACCACCTGGCTCCAGCACCCATAGGAAATCAACGTGTGAATCCATCACCGAATCATTCAAACACACGCAAGATGGCTTGGGAAGAACCTCGTAAAACGGGCATGCAGTACCGCCGCCTAGGTAACTCGGGCTTGCATGTATCTGCGCTGGGCCTAGGAGGATGGCTCACGTACGTTCACTCATCTTCTTTTCTCAAAACACTTGGGCGTAGACTTATCAGATTATAGTTTCGGAGGCCATGTCGAAAATGGTACTTTGTGCCTATACGCTCATCAGCCACTCCACTAACGTCATTATCAGAACTTACATTTTCCATCATGAAGACGGCCTACGATAATGGGATCACATTCTTCGACACGGCTGAGTCTTACGCCGCAGGCCAGTCCGAGATCATCATGGGCCAGGCCATCAAGAAATTTGCATGGAACCGCAACGACATTGTGATATCCACAAAACTCAACTGGGGCGGCGCAAATGGCGAAGTGCTTGTCAACAACCACGGTCTCTCACGCAAGCACATCATCGAGGGTCTTCGCGCATCTCTCAAACGCATGGACCTGGAGTATGTCGATATAGTGTATGCGCATCGTCCGGATCGCCTTACACCCATGGAAGAAACAGTTCGCGCATTCAACCACGTCATCGAGCAGAAGGGCTGGGCTTTGTACTGGGGCACGTCAGAATGGTCTGCAGACGAGATTGCCGAGGCTTGCGGAATAGCGAAGCAGTTGGGTCTCATCGCACCAGTAGTGGAGCAGCCGCAGTACAACCTGCTCGAGCGGAAAAAGGTGGAGAGTGAGTTCCAGCGCCTCTATACGCGGTTCGGGATCGGGTTGACTACATTTTCGCCGCTGAAGTTTGGGCTGCTTAGCGGAAAGTACAATGATAGTCCGGATGCGCCGCCAGCAGGATCGAGGTTTGCTGAGGGAAAAGATGGTTTTGTGAGTGGAATGCGCGACCGATATGGAAATGATGAGTGGAGTGGTATGATCGGCGCAGCGAGGAAATTGAAGGTAAACCAAGTCCCCATGCCTCCTTGATGGCATCTAGCTAACTGTGAGTAGCCAATCGCGGATAAGCTGGGTGTCAGCCAGTCGCAGTTGTCACTTGCGTGGTGCTTGAAGAACCCGCATGTATCTGCGGTGATCACTGGCGCATCGAGGCCAGAGCAGGTGGTGGACAACTGTGCAGCCTTGAAGATTATAAACAAGCTTACGCCAGATGTGATGGCTGAAATCGACGCTGTGGTGGGAAGCGTTCAGCTAGATCCTGCTCGACAAGATTAAAAACACTCGTTAGCTTTTGAATCAAAATCGACCTCCTTCACCAGTGATGTGAAAGTGGAAATCTTGGCTGATAATGTCCGTATTCTCATCTGAACGCCTGAAATGCTACGATGGCCGCACGCTATGCAATGACAATTATGGGTCTTCCTACAATCCTAACGTTTCTTATGTTGATCATTCTTGACTTCCTTCTCTTGTGGCAAGATCTCGTGGACCTTCATATCTAATCCCACCCAGAACTTCCTGCCTCGCCACTCTACTGTAACACCTCCCCAGAAGGCGGTGACCCAGACTGGTAATGCGAAAATCTCGCGGCCGAGCCACGCAAATAAGAAGTCTATGAAGTTTCTCCTCGCGCCATCGAGTAGACTAGGTTCGCCTGGTGTCTTGTTGCCAAGCAGAGGTTCCAGAACTTCGGTTCGGTGGTATGCAGAGGCTGATCGTTGAGGCAAGATGAAGTCAGGGGTGTCGGAGTCGATCTCGACGGTCTTTGCACAGTGCAGGAGCAGATACTGGACATAGTCTACAAGGCACCATGCGGATAGGTGTAGAAGCCAGATCAGGAAGAAGGATGTCCATGTTGGACTGATGCCGATTCTGTGGAAGAAGGGTAGTGTCGTTAGAGCATAGGCGCCATACAGTCCACAAATGATACTTTCTGTACCTGGCTCCACAAACGTCGCCAAAGTCACCGTGAACTTCCGTACTCGTAGCCATCGAATGCGACGTTGCAGATAGGCCATCACAGACGTATGGCTGATGGGCTGGAAGCAAAAGTCACCGAAGAGCATTGCATGCTTGCCCCATGCCTCCTTTGTCGTTCCTGGCTCGAGTTTGTAGCCCCGTTCCTCGAAAGCTTGAGGTTGCTTCCACAACACATCGCCAATGAGATGGTCCTCGCAGATGTTGTCAGAGAAGAAGTCGATACCGGGGGCGCGGTTCGGGTTCGATGAGGTAACGTAGTTGAGATGAGAGCGACGGAACATGGTGCTCTTGCCCATAATGCAAGGTGCCACAGCGACTGTGTTGATGGCTTGGTAGAATTTGGCATGGGCAGAAGACATGAAAGCCTCGTCGAGACGTCCTCCGCCGCGCTGCAGCAGCTTCCTGATGGTGCTGCTAGAGTGATTACGCGGATCGGAAGACGTGCTTGCCGCAATGCTAGTCGACTCAGCTACAGCTTGAGGCTTGCCTCCGAGCAATTCTTTCCTGTCCTGAAGCGACAGACCTTGCGAGTCGAGATCTACCGTAAGAGGCGTCTGGTGAACGAACTTGTACTTTGTCTTCTTGTTGCCATGTTTGTCCTTTCCAAAACCACATAGCAGGTCCACCAATCGCCCGCAAACGCCCTTGCCGACCCAGACGTTGCAGTCAAGTACCCATACGATGTCGCCCTTGGCCTCCCTGTAGGCGCGAGTCATGTTCCTGATCTTCGGATTGGGCCCCAGCGCGTTGTTATCCTTCAGGAGCAGCGGATCCTCCTCTTCGACCAAGATCTGTACATCGGCATCCGGGAAGTCTTTGCATAGGTGCTCGAGGATCGGGAAGGCAGGATCGGAACGCTCGGGAATGCAGAACACGGTGTTCAGTTTGTCTTTGGGATACGCCTGGCGGAGGGTGGCTGCAAGGCACTCGTACAATCGCGGATCGAGGCCTTTGACCGGCCGTATAACGGTGACTTGAGGGACTTCGTGCTCTTCCAACGTCGTTACGCATGTTGCCTGCTGGGGTCTCCTCCAATAATAGCGGAATAGTTGGACGAAGCCGATGGCACACACGCTCCAAACTATCACCCACCAAATCAAGCATCCGGTCGCAATGATGATGCGCGACATGGAGACATCTTGTCCCGTCGCGAGGTTGGGCGCGCGAAGCATGCGCAAAAGTGTGGTAGGGTGGGAATGAGGGTGGGATATGTTGGCGAATCTCACAGCGCGGAGGTTGCGGAGAACCAGGAAGCGACGAGCGCCAAGATGCAGCACCACTCAACGATGTTCAGGGGTATTGTATAGATGCAGTATCCACAAAGACAGGCAAAGGAGCAGACGGACTGCAGCTGTTAAAAGCGAAGCAGCTTCTTGTCCTACAACTGTTTGCACATCCGAACGGTCCGACTTCACCGCCAGGGATATCCATGGATCGCCATCGTTTGTTGCGATCAAACTTGCTGCACACCGACAAAGCAGCCTACGCCCAGGGACAACTTCCCCCATAGCGATGCCTCTAGTATTGATGTCCTATCATATTTGCAAGGCTTTAGACGATGGCCCGCTGCAGTGGAGATCCAGAGTACAACTCTACATACTTTCAAGGTTTATTCGTGAGTGAATCAACACAATAACCACCCAAGAGTTCCACTTCGTGGCTAAAGGAAAGCTTGTATACCCAAGTATTGAGGTCAGTACGAGCTAGAGTTGTCGCAGTCGTAATAGGTAGTAGGTACCTAGGTTTCCACACCTCATATGCCTCAGCTCTTCTACTGTCACCGTCCAACCGTCTGATATCTCCATTGAGTGGCGCAATTATACAACAATCCAGAAGAGCCAATCAGATCTGGTGGCTGGTGTACTTTCACATAGTAAGCCGCTTGCAAAGCTGTTTCATTCTGTCCATCTCCTCTCGATTTATTTGCGGTATAGGATGCACTCGATTTGGATCACTGCACCTTCTGGCAGCAACTGCCTTGGTTGCATGGCCACGCGAGACTTGTGCATTCGAGAGCGTCTGCCGGGATACCAGCCTCACTCACGTGGTGTAAGCCTGACCCCGCTATGGCACAAAGTAAGGAAGCGCGACCTGCAACGCTGTTCCTGACCGGTACCATTCCTGAACAAAACATCGGACCCACTTGTCGTGATGGAACGACGGGATCACTCGCCGTATCACGATTTGGAGCACTCAAAGCGTCAGTTCCGATTACTCAGGCTTCTAAGTTCCAATGCAGGCAACATTCAATGCGAGCTCCGTATCGTTTCGCTTCTAGATGATGATTTGCCTCCCTGGAAAGCTCTCTCTTATCGCTGGGGCGAAGAATCACTGGAGTTCCTGGTTCATCTCAATGATCATCGTCTCAACATTCGCAGCAACTTGCACACCATCATGACGCAAATGGTGGCAGAGAAGCGGAAAGAGTGGTTCTTCATCGATGCACTATGCATCGACCAGGACAACGAGATGGAAAAACCGATTCAAGTTGCAATCATGGGAGAGATCTACCAACGGGCAGAGGAGGTAGTTGCATGGATAGTGCACGACCCGAATCAATGCAATGTCAGCACAAACCGAACAACAGACGACACTACTGGTGGTTCAGTACACATTGTCTCAGCCTCGCGTGCACATCTTGAGAAAGTAGTCTTGGAGAATAGCTATTGGTCGCGACTCTGGATCGTGCAGGAAGTACTCCTGGCGAAAAGGCTGACGATTCGAATCGGAAGTGATGAGATAGAATGGTCGAATATCTTGCCGGAAAAAGATCTATTCGGACGCAGAGGGCTGCCTCTGCAGAACATTTGTATATCTGTATGATTTACGGCATGATACCAATATTTGAAGAGGCTGACTGGAGCTAGACACAACAATCCGAAACCGAAGCCCACCGAAATAAAGCAATTCATATCCTGTCTCACAGACGTTTTGAATACAAATCTCTGCGCGCTGGCAAGCGTCTCCCTTTTCACAAAACTTTCGAGTTTTTCGCCTTGCAGTCCTGTGGCAGAGTGCACGACAAGATTTTCGGTTATCTGGGGCTTACCAACAGCCGCATCGAAATCGACTACTCCCTCTCGATCTTGGACTTATTCACAGCGACTCTTGGTGACTATTTGTTGTCTGCAGGATTAATCACCGAAGACCTAACACCCATTCGGAGAAAAATCGATGTGTGTCGCATTGTAGGGTCTGTCATCAATGCTAAGGGCTTGATCGCACCCCTCCGGGCTTTCGATCTGGACCCCAACGACCCCGTGGTGGACGTACTGTTTTACGAAGTTATAAAATACTTCGCACCTGGTTACGAAGACTGTCTTCACGATCATGCGGTAGTTGAATGGCTTCATGGTCAATCAGATTTCCATCGTCGATTCAGGGACACAGCTGGTGGTGCTGACGAACCAATCGAGTTGAGACAAATCGGATCCATCTTGATCAAACGCTTCAAGCTCGCATATCACGAAGGACTCGACAATAGGCCAATATTGAAAGCGCTCAACGTACGCCGAAAAGCGCTAGCTGAGCAAGATGCGGTGTTGACCAATGCGGAAAATGGTGAGTCGAAAAAGCATAGTGAATGGGCTGCTCACGCCAGAGCGATCTCAGATCAGATGTGGCGACGATATCAAGAGTCTGGGGAGGATATAGATGGCGACTTGGACGATGAATCTTGGATATTGGTCGCATGACTGTAGACAGTCCTCTTATCGCGGCTTGAAGGACACCAAAGATTGTACAGTTCAGTTTTAGGATGAATTATCCGAGGGGTATATTAATAGCTTGACATTATTGTGTGAGTGAGATCGAGACGTGTATCATTACCAACGCCTCATTATGCAAATTCAAGCCTTCCCAAAATTGCTTTACAATACCACACTGATTGAGATTAGCCTTTCTCAAGTTTTCGGCTTCTTGCGCACCAGGCCTGCTGTCAAAGTGTTCACCCCATTTGCAGCGCTTGCATTGGTAATGGGTGTGGGGTCTAGCTTTGCTTTCTTCCTGACTGTGCCTTCTCCTAGTATTTGCGCGGACTCTGCAGGCTTTTCTGCACCAACCACCGCTTCTGATGGGGTATTTGGTTTCCTCTTCTTTCGCACACCCATGACCATGGTAGGTGTCACGCCATTTGTTGTATCCGAAGGTCTTACTGGAGCTACATACTCCTTTGTCCCCTTGACTGTGAAGCTCCATTCGTCCATGCCCCCAAGAACAGCAATCTCCTCTTTCCACTTCCTCGTACTTCGTGCTGCTGCCTTTCGGTTTGCGAAACTCTGTTGTAAAAGGACCTCATGTGCGCGGTCGTAGTTCTTGAGCGAAAAGCAGATGGTGCCACGTGAGGAAGCGGGCCATTTCCAGTATGGACTGTTCTCGGGAAGGTTCTTGGCGGAACTTGAAGAGACGTTGGACGACGTCGATAAGTTTGAAGAGCTGTTCTTAATCTTTGGCAGGACCAGGGGAATTGGTCCGTACCTAGTTTTAGCCTCTTGTCTGCGTCGACTAGCCTTCTTCCGTTTTGGACTGGGCATGTTCTCTTGCGAATCAAGCTGTGAGAACGACTGCGACGCTGTTTGCTGCGAAGGCATGTCCTCATCTTCCTCGGGTATCGAAGGCTTGGGTGGTGTTATGACGACCCAGATGAAGCCTACTATACGCCCTGATGAGCACTCTTGCCTGAAAGCCATGAATTCCCAGAACTGGTCAAGTGTCTTAACGCTCTTCCAGTGCCCATTGCTTCTCGAAGGTGTGCCTCCATCTACTACCATAGCATCGGTACCCCGATCAGGAAGTTCTTCGTCCAATTCGTCAAGGAATCTGGCTTTGGGGTCGTCTGGAAAGTGTGGTACAAGGCACCGCGGTGGAGCGGCAGGGTAGGGAGCGATCTGTAGGAGCGGGTGTGTGGTTACCCAGCGTCGAGGGGTGTTCGGGACGGGGGGTGGAGGGATGTATCGCAGCGTGTCGTATGGCTCGAAGCCCGGTATCACCAGGTAGCCTTTGGCTGTGGACTCCGATTGGACTGACGTGCTGTCCGCCTTCGAGCCGTCATCATCAACCAGCCGTTCGGCGAAAGGCTTCCGCTCTCCTTCAGCCTTGTACTCCCATATGATGGGATCGAGCACTCTGCACCACCACTTCACCAAGCCCCTGTCATCTAGCACATGCTTGTTCTTATTCTCGATGCTGGCCGGAAATAGGTATTGATCCTGTGCCCTGGCGAAGAGAGACACTACCAGCTTCTTCCCTTCCCTCTGTCGTTCTCGTGCTAGCCAGGATACAAAGGTTCCACAAATGGCTTTCAGAGGTGACGCAGACTGGGCTCGCGGTAATTGTAGTTCGGATATATAACCTGTCGAGTCGGCTTTGGAGACGAAGATGGTCGTGAGGTTTCGCGTGGTGTAGATCAAGACTTCAATTGCCAACATAAGGAGCTCCTCGGGCAGTTCTGAGGCTGCTGCATCTTTTGGGACTATCGACGCTGCCAAGGTCTGCGATTCGCAGTATGTTCGTTCGGACTTGCCATGGGGCGGCGCGGAGAAGAGGGCGGAGGACTTGGAGGGCGGTGTTGAGTAGTGGTAGAAGGTGATGGGCACGTCTTTGGGCAGTTGTTCGGCGAGTAACTCTTTCAGCGGCCTGGAAACCCCAGCGCTCGTCATGATGACCCAAGAGAAGCGCAGCAAGGGGAAGCGTCGCGTATCGGGGGGCGCACGATGGGGAACGGCAGGCGCGACTGGTGCTAGCGTCGTTGCGGTAAGGCGCGATCCGCGTGCCGCAACTTTTCGATGATCCGAACTGACCTCCGCCAGCAGCATCACGCCCGCCCGCCGCCAATCAAGCCTCTCACACCTCGCTCACCACTTGAGAGTGCCACAATGACTTCCAAACGACCGCTCCGATCACTCGTCTCGACCGCTTCATCATCACTCCGGCCCACGCAAATATCCAGAGCGTCCTTCGTGCGGTCCTCCGCATGCGCATTTTCGAGCACCACCCCATCGAGGTCCACGGAATATGACGCAGAAGCTACACCAGCCGTCGATAGGCCACGATGGAAACAGACACCTCCGCGAATGATGGCGCCTCACAGGATACGGCCGAAAGCCAGAGGGGGCGTTTACCAGGTCAATGAAGACCCGAAAAAGCTGGACGATGCGTATATACGCATGTTGGGCCCTGGAGGAGACAAAATACTGGGAGAAGATTTAAAGTGGTTAGCCGTCACGCACAAGAGCTTCGACCACGGAAGGAGAGGGTTCAATGACCGACTAGCATACTTGGGTATGTGTGCACATTGCAAAGGCGGGCAGATGGGAGGCTAATACAAAGGGCAGGACGGAGGATAGTCGAACTACAAACAACACAGGCGCTCATAAACTCGCCGCAGGAGAATCAATGGCCGAGAGATCCCAGTGGTGTACCGATCAGCGACGAGTTTGGACGCAAACCATACCTACACCCCGCCTTGAATGGGCTGCAAGGCTTGACCGACGAGGCTGAGAGTCTGGTCTTGAGCAAGACACGGCTAGCACCGATAGCAGAACGATACCGTCTGGACAAGGTCACACGGTGGACTCCCAAGAGGGTATGCTCGAACCTTTACAACACCCTAGTCCACAGGCTGACGAATTACAGGCGGACAACCTCCAAGGCTCTGGTTTTGAAACTGTCCTCATGACTTCTCTATACGCCATCGTCGGAGCGGTCGCTCTCGAGCGTGGCGGCGAAGTGGCCAACAAGGTTGTGCAAGAAAAGATACTCGCACCGCTTGGCTTCAGCTTCTCGCCCGAATCATGACCTGGACCCAATTCGATTCTGTACAAAACCACTGCCAGACTTTGTACCATATTGTAAACAAGAACCTGACATGGCGAACATCGCGATTTTTTAATCAAAATACGTCTTCGCCATCACATACTGTCTCTCGGGTTATGGTCACTTGATACCACACCCAGTGCGAATCGCCCGTTTTGACGTAAATAGATGAAGGATTGTGTGAGCATGGTGACCCTCCCAATTTGCGCTTCAAGCAGATGATTTCGAGAAAAACTCAGGTGATTAACGGCATAGCGAACCTAACCCTCCGGGCAATGGACTTATTGTCAAACGTCACGGATCATAGCAATTTTCATACGGATGTGAACACGAAGTAGTGTGAAGATTGCCGGACGCTATACAAATCAAACGAGCCGCACACTGCTAGCCCAGGGTATGAAGACGGACACCTCCAAGAAGAAGAAAACTCTCGCGACCCGCTCAAAACGTCAAACCCGGCTTGTTCTTCCTCCAAAACATAGCTTTCGCCGCGTTTACTGTCCGTGGTGGCGGGTCAAACTTGGGCTGTGCCTCCTCAATGTCCATCTGCTCCATCTTCCTCTGCGAATTTCTTTTCAACTCCCTCTTCAAGTTGCGCTCATCCTTCTTGCGCATCCAAGTGGTCCAGATACAGTAACTTGCGCAGATGATGCCAATACCGCCTATTACACCACCAATTACCGCGCCGATGAGACCTTGGCTTTCCCAGGCGGACTGCTTGGGGCGTTCGTAGGCTGCGGGCGTGGATTTCGGGCAAAAGGTAACAGGCATGACCATGTTGTTCTTTTGAATGGCTTCAGCGAGGAAGAAGTTATTGGTCTCGTAATCCGCCATCAAGTAGACTTGGCCCAGGAAAGCGGTTCCCAAATAGAATGGTGTGTCAGCCGACTCTTCGCGGTCTTGGATGGGCGTGATGTTGGAAGCGTTCATGAGGACTTCAGAGGGTAGCGTGACTGTAAAACCATCTTCTAGCACTATCGAGAACGTGCCGTTGAAAGCGTTCTTCAACTTCAGAGACTTATCGCCCCATGTGTTATCCTTTTCGGCACCCAGTCGTTTGATGAAGTTTTGGGTGATCTGATACGGTAGGGAGAACGGGAACTGTTCGGTCGTAATCTGGGCCTCGAAGTCCTCTGCCCGTGTTTTCATGTCGGTGAAAACCGTGTTATCGAACAGTGATACGTTTGCGTTATCTTCAGAGTTAGTGATGACGATGTCCTTGATGCGGACGCTCATCGGGTTCGGATTGTCGATCTTCATGGCGTATTTGTGTGTGTCTCCCGTGAAGCGACCTGAGTCGTATCCCCCAAAGACATTGCTACCGTTAACTGCGCCTCCGGCACGCTTGAATCCCTGTCCGATGTAGAGCGAGTATGTTTTCCCAGCAATGATGTCTTGTGCAGCCAGGTCCCGAAGGAGAGTGGAAGACAACCCCATGCCAACTCTTCCAGGTGTGATTGACCCCGATTCTGCGACTTCGATCGTGCTGTTCTCTACCAATGTTTGTGATGCACCGTCCGTCTCGAAGTAATGTGTGTACAGTCGTAAGGTCTCTCGACCGAAAAATCCCGTGAAACCCTCTTGGTCATCGTCCAAAGTCTGAAAGTTGTCGTCTTGCACAAAACTATTTTACATGTCAGCTAACAAACTAAAGTATCCCCTCGACAGTCAAGCATACCTAGTGGAGTCGCGGTCGTTGTAGAAGCCCCCTGTACTCGTGGCACATTTGTCAAGAGTTGTGTTCTTGCAGTAGTTACTCGACGCGAACGAGATGTGGTTCTGTTGTAGTGATGGCCAAAGACTCTGGTTCTGTGCTGGCGTTCCTAGTCCGATGAAGGATCCATATTGAAATTCTGATGAGTCGTGTACGGCCCGCTTGTGGATGTCGACGTATATTGGTTTCTTGGTGCAGTTTGAAGCGATTGCAGACTGAGTGAACAGCAAAGTTGCGGAAAGGCACAGAACGAAAGACGCCATGATGGAAGATGAGAGACGCTTGAGTCCAGCAAGCTGAAAGCAGGTATCAAGGTGTTGGATAACGCTTGCAACACCAACAGGCAGGGTGAACGACGATGACGAAACGTCTCAAACTCGAGTTGCGGAGGTGCCAGAGGCTGTAGGATGTCTTTGTAGGCCTCCATCATCTGTACCTTGATACACTAAGATGAGCATGCGGACAGTCAGCCAGTCAGGCAAGGGACCAGCTGTTCTTGCATGCGGGAATATCCACACTGCTTCTGCTGGACGCGCATGAGTGCATCCCTGGGCGCCATCTAGAGCCGCATGGGACTGAGCCGCTGCCGAGAGCGCCTGCTGATGCCGTTGTGGAAGTACCACGACCTGGGGAGGTGCCCCCATGGGCGCTTTGAATAGAAACATGCGCAAGGAAGAAAGATGATCCCTCTCCGATGGTAAGCTTTGCCGTCGCAGAGACACTGATGATTGGATCGTTATTGTAGGCAGTTGCACTAAGATAGCGGGCGTTTACGAGACCAGGCTGATTGGGTAGGGTTGTCTCGCGACATTCCCAAGCGCCCGCTGCACGGGCCCGACTGCAGGTGTGGATCTGACACCAGTCGCTATTCTTAACCTCCCGCTCACTACAGTCTGCAATCTCAGAGGCAGGTAGATTGCGTACCCGCTCGGTGAGATTTTGATGCGTTTAGAAAGATACCCTCGGAAATAGCCGTACAATCTTGATCCCCCAACCCCGCACGCCGTTCTCGTTGTTGCTCACGGGCTAAAGTTTGTGTACAAAGTGGATGCCTGTCAACATAAGGTATACTTGGAAGACTGCATTGATTCCGACTCGTTTTTAGAACCAGAAGGAACAGAAAGCCTGATTGCTCTGCAACACGTGCTCGCGGGATAGCATAACTCTTTGACGGCTGCGTAGTGTGTGTCAGGGCTCCCTTGCTGGGGACGAAGGGGTGTAACAAAGCGCTTGCACTTCTACGCCATATGGAATACGCAGTGACTTCACGCATTCGTCTCAATCGCTGCACTGCTTGGTGCAAGCCATATAGTACATAAGATCCACTGCAGCGTGAACACGTTCTTCATTGCATGAATTCTACGACTTCCTGTAGCTCCTGGAATAAGCTCAATTCCCCACCTCCTACACCGCGTGTCAACGTGGACTGACTTCGAAAGCTAAGATATCGCTTGATGATGACTTTGGAACACCTTGAACCCCAGCCTTAACCCCGTACTCCTTCACCGGCTATGCTGAAAGACTATCCCACATATTCCACAACTACTTGTCGTCGGATTTTACCGACATGTATGAAAAGCTGATGTACATTAAGAGCAAAAAAGGAAACATCTAGCTGAATGCAACGTTGAGCATTGAGACTTTCAGGTGTTGACAAGCACCCATCGCTTCTCTTTCTCGGTAGGTCCTACCCTTGCGGCAACTACGCTCAAGGTGTTGCTGATGGCGTCCTTAGGTAGCTTTGGGAATACCTTTTTCAGCGCCTCAATCATGCCAATCTTGGTCAGATCTTTGCCCTCAATTTCGGCCTTGAAAGCTGCAAGTTGCTCGGTGGGCACCAATCGCTTAGCTTTTGCAGGCTTAGTTGGAGTTCCTCCTGTTGACTTCTGTGGGCCGTTCAATGTGTTGAGCAGACCATTCATAGAGCGTTGGACCAGAGGTACCCGCGGAGGGTTCATGGCGCTCTTAGTGTCTTTCTTCGCAGCAGCGGCGGTACTTGCAATGGTCGCAGGATCCGGTTCCCAGTATGCCGTAGAAAACGGATCGATTGAAGTCATCTGCGGATCCAGCAGAAACCCCATTGAGAACCCCTTGAAGTCGGTGCATATAGCATCTGAACCATCGTTCAACCTGGAAACCCTATCGGCATCCTCCCAGCACAAGCCAGTGCTGACAGGAACTAAATCACCACTAATGAGTCGCCGTTTGAGTTGTGGGTCTTCTTCATCGTCGAGGAAACCGTCCAAGTCGTCTTCTGCATCTTCTTCGTTGTCGTCTTCACCGTCAGAGTCAAGGTCTTCTCCTTCCTCGGGTTCATCCCATTCTGCTTCAGAGTCGTAGTCATAATCGGTGTCCTGTCGGACCCTTGCAATGGGGTTTCGTGCGAGCCGAGAAGCTTCCGCGTCGGTATAAGGCCTGGTATAGGTGCCATAATACGGGGGACGTACATCCTTGCAGAAGTGTATGTACTTCATTGGGATCTCTCTGAGCATCTCCAACGGGCTTCTGTGGACAGTCAAATCGATGGGACGGTCCGATGAGCCATTCACACGTTCGATAACTTCGGCGATGGTCGCAGTCCGATGCGCTGGTCGAATCCGTCGCGGGAAAGAAGATACTAGGGTCTCTCGTGTGATGGTCTCGGTACCGGTACCGTTGTGCGCGATAAGGTTCTCTAGCCGTGTTCGCGCAGCCTCCAGCCGCTCCGGTTCGTCGAGCAGAGGATTTATGGGAGCGAGGATCGTATGTGGAGGGAGGTTAAACGGTAGAAAGTATCGCTCGTAGTCTGACTGAGCGTTCTTGACGATGTTCTTCTGTGGGGATGGAGGGGCCAAATTAGTTTTGACTCCGGATGTGCTAGGTAAAGATGTGGACGAGGCAGTAGGATTCTGGGATGAAGCTACCACGGCCTGTCCTGGGCTTGATCCCGCCTTTGGCTTGACGAAAAAAGCGTTGAGCTTCATTTGGGACTATCCAAAGGTTAGCACTGTTCAGGTCGTACTACAAGGACGATGGTCGACTTACTCGTGCCTTCTTTGCCTTCTCCTCCTCTACCCGTTGCTGTTCCTCCTCCTTAAGACGCTTCTTCTCATCTCGTTCCTCATTCTTCTTGCGCTTCTCCTCTTCTCTCTGTGCCTTTTGTTCTGCCTTGACCTTCTCCTCGGCCTCCTTCTGCGCCTTCTTCTCTTCTCGCGCCTTGACCTTCGCTTCCTTTTCTAGACGCTGGGCTTCTTTCTCTTGTGACGTCAACTTGCGCCTTTTGGCTGGTTGTGAAGGGGTTGGAGCAGAGACATTGCTGCTGTTTGGGGCGGTTGAACTCGGAGCGCTGCTCTTCAGGGGTGACGGGGTTTGAACCGAGAGAATTGAGAGGGGTGTAGAGGCTTCTGATCGAATCTGTTTTGACGGAGTTGATACGGTAGGCTCGACATCGTCGTCGTCGGTGTGTGGACGCTTTTGGGGCAGCGGCGCAATGGGTGTGGGGTCCTCCATAGTGTAGGGTGGTTGCTGAAAGTGCAGCCGATAGACTTTGCAGGCCTATTACGAGTCGATAGTGAGGGGCCCGACGCTCAATTCTGAAGAGGTTGTTGTCGTTGAACAAGCAGCGTGGTTGCGGTAGCGGACGTTGATGCGGGAGGAGACGCGAAGGTCGAAGGCGCGACGCGCAGCGCGTGGAAACCGCGAACGACTAGTGGGCTGATGTGGGCCTAGTGCGGGAAAGTGCGACTGGGGTGCAATTGCTCGAATGGCGCGTACTTTAGCGATTTCATGCTCTGATTTCCTTTTAGCGTTACGGCGAAACGAACGCGAACATCAACACGTCGAGCACCACTATTTTACTCGTGCAAGACGTGGACCAAACAGTTTCACAGCGATTCCTGTGGCTATTGGCTTAGTGATAAACGCGCGAATAGAACTGCCTTTGCTGGTGTATCCTGCACGTGTCGTGCCTGCCGTCTCGCAGCACTCACGCCCCGACCACGCTTTCTATGGCTGGCTTCTTGTCTGCAGCGCCCTGTGCAGACCTCTTGCTATATCGAACTCACAGTAGTCGGCCACATACCTGCTAGCAGCTAACCCAGTATCCGCGAGGTTCCATACCATCATTCGCCACTCTGCACTTCGCCATGGACGCAAGCGATTTCGATGACATGTTGTTTGGTGAACATGACATGCAGGCCGCTCCTAATGACACGGAAGAGGAGGACTCAGAAGATGAGTTCTTGTTTGCAACTTCCCAACGGGAAAATATACCGTGGGATATGTGTAACAGCTCATCCTCAACCTCAACCAATGGCACAGCGCTGTCTGTTCAGGAAGCACCTCGGTATCACCATCAGGAGCACGCTCTAGGACCCATACGCGACAGGTTCTTCAGGCGTTCTCACTCTGAGCGGGTTATGACTAACCTTGTGCAGAGTTTGGGTGATCGCTCGTATCGAAGCGATGATAGAGTTGATTGTGGATGCTCAGCTAGAGGATCATGAAGCGCTCACTATCACGCTGAAGTCCCGTGCGGCTCTGTCTCGCAGACGATCTGCTACAGCCGACGGCCAAGAACAGACTCCCGAACCGAAGGAACGCGATATCAATTTTCCAGGAGCAAGTGCGCAAGAGGCATGGAACTTCAGTGTGTGAACCCGATCGTTTGTGCATGTTGAGTACGTTAATGGTCGTGTAGCTGTACTAGTTCGTATACTCGAGCTTGTCCATGCCGGTCTCGTCGATGGTACTGTCATGACGAAGAGGTCAACTTTGCCTTTGTATGATGATAACAAAAAGCTGACTTGAGGTAGAGACATGTATTATCGACATCCAGACTTGTTCATCAAGCAGTCGATAGTCGACCGATACGTGGATGACTTGGCTTGTACCTTCGGCATCACTAGATTACAATTGAACGTGGTGCGCTTGTCTCGGTCGTCTCTCTGGAAGCACAGCTGATAGCCAATTTCAGACTGCCGCCGCGAAAGGCCTGCTGGCGGGCGGCTTTAGGTTGACTCGAAACGATGGTCATCATATCAATGGCATGAGCGAGAAAGAGGTTTGACGAGCGTGCTGGCTCAGTGATACCTTCCTAACACGTCAGCAGGGGATAATCGTTCCCAGTGTCAACGATAACGACAATCTCGACTTGACAGACGTGCAATGGGTTCTCATTATCGAAAAGGAGGCATGGTCGATGCTTTGGGATCACTTATGTTACCGCTAATGTATACCTAGGCGACCTTTAGGTCATTGATGAGTTCACCACGGTGGCACACGTTGGGCTCGAGCGGAACAATACTGACTGTAAGCCTGACTGTGTCTGTTGCCAATGTCACCTAATAGCCAAGACAGGCGAAAGGATATCCAGACCTCGCTTCACGGAAATTTCTGAGTCAATTAGCTGCTAAGGCCCCTCAGATCCCCATGTACGCTCTGATGGACCTTGATCCTGACGGTATCGCCATACTATCGACGTACAAATATGGGTCTTATCGTCTTGCGCACGAAGACGTTACATCCACGGATACAGCCACACCAGGCTTGCCTAACATCCGCTGGCTCGGTGTAAAGAGTCACCACATGAGCGGGATTCCGCTAGGCGAAGTTCACACAGAGACAAGCACGAAACCTCAACTCCAAGGCCTGATGAGACTGACGGCGCGCGACCGCAACAAAGCAGCGCGAATGCTGGAGTGGAACCTGTGCGCCGAGGAGGGTCCCGAGAAGGGCTGGAGGCAGGAGCTACAGAAGATGCTGATGCTCAACGTCAAGGCTGAAATACAGATACTTGACGAAATGCCAGGTGGATTGGTGTCTTGGTTGAGCGTCAGGCTCGGGCAAACAACGGAACTGGTGCGCGTGCAGCGGATGGAAGGCGAAAAGCCAGACGACGGGATGCTCTTTTGAGATCTGGAGTACCGCCGAGAGGCAGATGCGCTTCCATACGCAGGGTCCACATGTGTTACCATCTAGTCGTGCAAGACAGACAGATATCGAGCGGCAGGGATATTTAGGTTTTCGTCGGAGAGATTTTAGGGTGTCAAGCCAGTGAGACGCCTCTTAGGGGCAACAAGAATATCCCAAGTCTTGCACGGCTACAATTGGGCGTCGGATCCCAAGTGGCATGCAACTCGTTCAATATGTCGGAATATGTGTAGGGTGAAGCGGCAATGGCCCAATGATGGAAGGCGGGTGGGACAAAATAACCCGCCAAGCTTGGCGCCAGCGCATCTCCTCGATCACGGCAGCTCACCCAACAACTCAGACGGCGTCGCATAGCGGCAATGCATTGACCTGCAGCTACGGAACCAGAACCCACAACAATGGCCGGCATGTCTAATGATCCGCGCGTTCCCTTCCAAGCGCCACGGCTCCCGCACAGCGCTGCCCCTCCGACCGACTGTGAGCAACATGGCTCAGGTACCGCCGAGTCGAGTGCAATCCCACACCCACTGACACCTGCAACGCCTGCAACGACCACCAGACAGTCGGTACCATTGGGCGTCTTCTCGACCCTCTTGGGGAACAACACCACGTCCACCCTTAGTGCCCAGCCTATACTGTCCGACGAGCCCGTCCTCGCCCACACGCAACCACTAGATGCTCCCGAGGGCCTGTCTGACTTGACGGCGAGCTCAGGCTCGGTGCCCAGTGCGACTACCACCTTGACCAACACACTGCCGCCGACCCAGTCTGCTGCACTGCGCGCCCTGAACGCCCCCGCCTTCCATTCCTCGCCCTCCAAGAGCAAGTCTGCAAAGTCTACATCCAGCCGGACCACCGTCACCAGCCAGCCAGTGGTAGTACGCACATATTCAGGCTCGCGGCACGCATCACGCTCTGGCTCCGGCTTCAACACGCCACGCTCCTTCGCCATGAATGGGCAGACACATGCGTCGGCCCTGTCAGCTGGTCTGGCTGGCAGGAGCGAGCAGCTACCCTCCGCTGACGACTTCTCTTTTTCGGCCATCCTTCGCGCGGTCGACCCTGAGATCAGAGACGCCATCGATGCCATTGCCGAGATCTGCGCCCGAAGCAGAATGAGTCTAGCCGACGAGTACGACTCTCACCTACCCCCGCAAGGCGAAATAACAAGCGGGGGGTCGGGGTGGGCTGCAAGTACAGGAGCATTGGCCAGCCGAGGTCGTTTGAATAGGATCAGTCAAGGATGGACTGCCGCAGACAACACACTCATGGCAGTGCCTGAAGCGAGCAGCTCCAGCGAGCGGCTGGCGCAAGAGGGTAGGGCCGAGAGCAGTAAGAAGCGTAGTCAATCAGCATACGGGAGCTTGAAGAGCGTCATCAGTGGTGGGAGTGGTAAGAGGAAAGCCATAGATGGCGATACTTTCCGAGACCAAGAGGCTGGCAGCTCGAAACAGGTCGAAGTCCAGAACTCAGCGCCCGCCTGGGCAGTCCACGCATCCACCTCGTCTTCACACCCGGCAATCACCATTGCCGCGCCTACAGCTTCGAAACAACTATCACTCGATACTTCGTCGGCAATGCAGGACGTTGGCAAGGACGCCAATGGATCATCCAACGGACGGCCTCAGACTGCAACACCACGCAGAACCCCCTCACACCAACGCGGAGCGTCTATGCGCAGTCTTCCGGCATCACGAGCACGTTCTGGTACCCTTGACTCTATAAAGGCGTGGCTACCATGGCCCCGGCCGTCAGATCTCGACCAGAACAGTCGGCAGGAGCTGACAAAAGCCGAGGACCGTCTCAGAAGCATGCTGATATCATCGTCCCAAACCCTCGGGAAAGGTAAAGCAACAGTGCGCGTCATTTAGAGTCGGATCGGTTCGCATCTCCAAAGCGTTGAATACTCCCTTTGAAATTGTTTGTTACCTATCGCGATACCCAGAGAGAAGCTGAAAGTGTACGAACAGCGGAGTGGCGGATGCTTGTGCTTTGCGTAGGACTCTTGCTCCGAAAGACGCAATGATGAATAACGTTTTATGATAATGACTAACGACAACAAGTAAATAGCTCGATGCAATAGTATAGAACAATTCAAGCCTACTTGCAGCCTTTGACGGCCTATCGTGGCTACCTCTTTTGGATTGGACAATCTAAGAGCTTCAACTCAACTAGCCTCTTTAAGTAACAAGTGTGCATCAAAACGTGGGGTAGCTGCTTAGCTCACTTCCATCTCCGCTCTCGTTGACGGTATCAAACATCATGAAGTAGACATCAAGACCACGACCTTCTTCAAACTTGAGACCAGAACAACACGATGACACCCAAAACAAGAGAGACACGAGTCGATAGCTTCATTGACCCAACACTCCTCCCATCACTACACAAGCCACTCACTCTCCCCGACCTATGCGATGACGTCCTATTACTCATATGCGACTTCCTGGACCACCATCACCAGCAACACGGCGAGACTCCACGGAAACAACTCTCCCTAGCAAATCGCCGTCTCCACGCCCTCCTCGTTCCGCAACTATTTAAAACCCTACGCATCACCGCGCCGCTCAAAGCCCTAGACACGGACGTCTTGACGCCACATTTGCACCAAGCTCGCGCGCTCAAAATCGACATGTTTGGCAGTCTATGGTGGTGGTGCTCCGGCGCCTATGTATCTAGTAGCGACGCCCTAGATCTGTTTACCTTTATGCATTCGTTACCGCGGCTGACGCGACTGGAAGTGAGGATGATGAGCCGGAGTCTGGATGTCTTCTCTGCTGCGTTTACCGACTCTTCACTTTCATCCCGGTTCCCTGGATTTGAGTTGAGAGGCGTGGAGACATTGGTTGTGAATAGCAGTGCCGCGTTTCTAGTGCAGCATTGTCCCAATCTGCAGACGTTGGTGGTGAAGGGGAAGGGCGATGGCGAGGATTGTGCAATGGAGAAGTATACCGAGCTGAAGGATTTATTCGAAATAATTCCGCGGTCTAGCCTGAGAAGGGAAGAAGACGATCCGAATTTTCAGTATGCAGTGGGACTAAGAAGTTTTGACGGAAGTGCTGCATGGTCTCTGGCCGAAATTACCTTTCTCACGACGACGTTCCCGAATATTCGTCATCTCGTCTTGCGCAGCGAGTCGTACTGCTATCGATCCGATGTCGCGTCTATCATGCGTGCTCTAAGTCAGGGTTTGAAACAACTCGAGACGCTGCAAGTCAGCAAGATCGAATATCTTGATATGGGGTATCGAGCGGTGTGGAAGCGAGCGGTTATGGAATGTAAGACGGAACAAGCAAGACAGGCGTTGTGGAAAGGGAACGAGAGGAGGAGAGTCGCAGCCGAAAACAATGTTGCGAGGTTAGCATTCGGTGAGGTGGAAGCACTGGAGGAGTTATGGGTGGGTGAAAAGAGGGTTGCAAGACGATGCGGTGGGAACGGGGTGTCTTGGATATGGGAGCGTAAATCGGATGACATGGTGGATGCCGCGCTGATAGGGATGAAGTGGGCGGAGTATCGTAAAGAAAGGGAGGCCGTAGTTGTGTCAAGGGAGATGGGGACGTAACGGAGGAGGTGAGAAGTTGGGTAACTGCAGGTAAATTTGCATCTATAGCAATTCGTTCAGTCAAGAACAGATAATCAATCCCATAAAGATAGCGTCTAATAAATAACGTACACCATACCGAAGGGGGAGTACAGGTTGCCCGATGAATGCCAACTAGAGCCACATACCCAAGAATAAGCCATGCTGTGAGTCCTCAGATGGGCCTCTGACGCCAAAGTTGATGCAACAGAACACAAAACTAACCATCGTACAGGACATCACACGCAAACCACACGTGAACCCTTACATGCAAATTACACCAGGTGAGCGGCCCATTCTACCTAGCATAACCGTTACTGCTACTCGATGGCATTGGTGACGCGGAAGCTGGTTTCCAGATCCTGATTCGTTTGTCATCGCCAGCAGAAGCGAATGTAGTAGGATCCTTGGGGTGCCAGGCTACGCTATTGGCGCAGCCGTTGGAATGTGCGTCGAGAGCTTCGATAAGGAGCCCATTGGAGCGCCATATGTATATTCGTGAATCTGAAAGCGTGTGTTAGCAAATAATCCTGCATGAAAAGACAAGACAAACATACCCTCGCTGCCGCTGACTACAAAGTTCTCATCGGCGCCGCCAAACGCTGATCGAATCATGAACTGCTTTTGAGCATGTGCCTCGAAGCGTTGTATTACATCCCCAGTGTCGATTTCCATGAGCTTGATCTGATCCGGGCTTATGCTAACGAGCATATGCC
>Ga0265798_10000290_pt1 | contig 90585 bp, 82 predicted proteins | sample P3T30metagenome_FD_192430 | JGI IMG/M metagenome (GOLD analysis project Ga0265798, IMG submission 192430) | Plant litter microbial communities from East Loma Ridge, Irvine, California - P3 T30 | ecosystem: Environmental > Terrestrial > Plant litter > Unclassified | place: USA: California... | reverse complement strand
GTTCAAGCCTGCACGGATTACTTCACCGAACGCTTGATTGACTTCGATCTCGACGATGAATTCGAGCTGCGGATGCAGGTAGACGACTTCAATGTTCACAAGGACAGCGGCGCCACGATTCGGCTTGCTCCGGCCAGCGTGCAGGAAAACAAGAAACTCCGTGACCTGCGTGATCGCCTGGCTCAGCGCCTGGGTATCCGCGCACCGGATCATGATCAGTACGGGTTTCACATCTCATTGGGCTATCTGGTGAAGTGGATGACCGACGCACAAACCCTTGAATATGCGGCCGTTCAGCAGAAATGCCTGACGTACCTGCGCGAGACCCTCGAGGTGTTCGCGCTGGATGCACCCAGATTCTGCACCTTCAACGACATGCTGACGTTCGATGACAAGTTCGCCATTGGCAAGCAGCCCGAGACGATTTCAAACGACGCCTTTTGACTGCGCACCCCTTCAAGCAGAACGCATCATCCGCAACAGCGCCGTGCGTTGATTCATCGCAGTTCTGAAGATTCAAAGGCAGGAGATACCAGCACCCGCGCAGTACCGTCAAAGTGAACAGGATGACCTGATCGATACCGATATCGCGACGACTGAAGCGGTACTTCAAGCCTTGCAAACAGTGCCAGCGGCGACCGAGAAAAAGCAGAAGCCCAAGCGCACTGCATTGCCAGCAGAGGTTCCACGCACGGTGATCAGAATGCTTAAATCGATGCCCGCAATTCACGTGGCGACAGGCCATAGTGTGAGCGAAAGCGCACCGCATCGGCGATGTAGTAACCGTGAAGGCCGGGGAAGTTTGAGATACCAAGCTCGCGCCCGGCCGGCATCAAAATCAGATGCTGCGGCCCTGCGCGCATCTCCCGATCATCCCATTGCAACAGTTCCCCCCCCTGTCGCACTCTACACAGGGTGGTCACGAACACCGGTACCCTTGGCAGGGCAAGGGGCTGTCGCGCCCGTATGACACACGCATCGATAATGTTTTCCCGGTGCTGTATGCCGTCACAAGGGCGCATCGTTCTTAACGTCCGTAAGTTGAAGTAATGGTCGCTTTGGCCAGGGCGTTGGCATTGAGCATGAACCCAACCAAGGCGCCACTGGCCTCACCGTCGAGAGGTAGCTTATCTACTTTCAATGCCCATACGGTGAATTGATAGCGATGGGGTTTATCCCCTACAGGTGGGCAAACCCCGCCAAATCCCGGCTGGCCATAATCGGTTCGCCCTTGTACCGCACCGGCAGGCAGGTTCGCCCCCACGCCTCTTGGCAAACTATTGGTAGAAGCTGGAAGGTTAACCACCGTCCAATGCCACCAACCGCTACCGGTCGGTGCATCGGGATCGTAGACCGTGATCGCGTAGCTTTTAGTGCCTACGGGGGCGTTTGTCCAAGAAAGCTCAGGAGAAGTGTTTCCACCTTCGCAACCGAAGCCTTGGAACACTTCGCGATTGTTCAGCGAGCGGTTGTCAGCAATATCCCGGCTGGTCAGTGAGAAGTCGGCAGCGTATCCACTGAGTGCTACTGCCATGGAAAGTGCAGGCAGGATTAACCTGATGCTCATTGAGGCTCCATCCGAGTCTTAAAGTGAAGCCCGATTCTAGGTTGAATAAAGAGTAAGGACTGTGCCGAAATGCTCGACAACAGTGCCGAAACGCTCGATTGCTTCAGGCAAACTATTGACTCCCGACCTGTGTGGGCCAGACGCTTACCAAACAATGCGGGACGATAACTAAATAATAATTAAAGGCGCGTACAGGCTTAGAGAGTCGGAGGATGACCTGCCCCATAAGCCTGCCACGCTCAGACCAGGGTTCACCGTGAGTGACTCACCAAAGCGCTAAATCATAGGTCAAATAAAGCCGGTTATCGTCATGATTGGCTGAGTAATCCGTACGAAATGTAGCCCCACGATATTCAAGACCGAGCCCTTTGAACGCTCCGCTCTGCACCACGTACCTCAGTGTAGAGTCACGTTCCCACTCACTGGCTGCGCGTTTTTTGTACTCTCCGCCACCGGCGGTGTAATACCGACTCATAAAGGAGAGCCCCGGAAATCCTAGTCCGACAAAGTCATAATCATAGCGAAGCATAGCGGTATGCTCGTTAGCCTGAACAAATTTACCGACGTTGGCATTAGTGAACGAGTAGACTGAACCGCCATTAATATAGGGCAATGATGTCTCGCCCGTTACTTTCTGATAACCCAGGCCGACGGCATGATTTCCATACCCCAGTGTCCATAATCCACTGAACATCGTAGCGTCGACATTTCCGGCCCAAGCGCTACCCGACTTGTCACTCGAAAAATATCGCAGATCCGACGTCAATGAAAGCGAACCAAAATTCAGCTTGTGATTCAGCCCCAAAAACGTCTGACTGTAGAAATCCTCCATCGTCCCGTAGTAATACGACAGACTGAGCTGCTTACCTAAACTGTACCGCCCCCCCGCAAAATCAAAATCGGCATCTTTGGCACCGCCATAACCAACGGGTGTAAAACCTTCATTATTAGAAGAGTTGCGCAGTTTTTCTTGATCCAGATGGCCGGCTTGAACATAGAGCCCCTCAATCCCCCTGTACTCAATCTGACTGCCAGTGACTGTTTGCGGCAGGATACGCCCGTCATTGGTTACCAACACGGGAATTTTAAGCTCCGATGTCCCCTGACTGAACAACGCATCCCGGTATCTTGCTTTACCGGTCAGGCCAACACTGGATAACTCCGACACCGCATGCCCGTCAGAATTGACGGGCAGCAAACCTGTATTGGTGTGCGCCGGACTTGAATCCAGACGAAGGGCCGCCAACCCTTGACCTTCCAATGCAAAGCCAACCGTCCCAGGCGTAAAACCGGATTTTACATTCAATAACACCCCTTGCGCCCACTCACGGCGGTCATTGGCACCTTCATGATAGTCATCATTAAAATAATAGTTTCGAAACTGTACGTTTGCATGCGAGCTGTCTGAAAACCCTTCTGCATTACTTTTCGGAACCAGGCCAATCATTAATGACGCACACAGAAACCCACCACGTCTATAAACACGCATACGATCCTCCACGCTTTTTTGGATTTTTTTTAGCAGTCGGAGAGCCCGAGAAAAAAGCAAACCCTTTATTGTTTTTCTAGACACACGTTCGTCCAGACACGACACTATTAGGGAAATTACAAGCCCACAAGAGTATGAGTATCACGCATACATCTATGCGAATTTTCGCGAGGCCGAGTCAGCTACAACAATCGATGAAAGAGAGGAGTAGCAGCATGAACTTCAAGCAACTCGAAGCCCTTCAGGCAATCATCGCGACAGGCTCCACCACGGGAGCCGGCTCCAGAATGGGCCTATCACAATCTGCCGTCAGTCGGCTTCTAGGGCAGCTTGAGGAGTCTCTGGGAATAATCCTGTTCGCACGGAAGAAAGGACGCCTGATCGCGACACCCGAAGCTGCTGAACTACTGGCAGAAATAAGCAAGGTCGTGGATCAGATCCAGAGAGTCCAACGTCTGGCGGATGAGATTCGATTAGGAGGCGTGCGCAAGACGTTGATCAAAGTTGGGGTGCCCACGAGCATGGCCCAGCAGATGATGCCTCGTGTGGTGTCTGGTTTCCTGAAGCAGCATGAAGACTCTGTTGTGGAGATCGTATCGGGCTCCTACGAAACGATCGAGCGGGCCATTCTGGATCGCTCGGTCGACCTTGGAATTATTCGGATGCCCAGCGAGATAGCTGACTTCGAGATCGATTACACCGTCACCACGGAGGCCGTTTGTGTAATGCCTGCCGAGCACCCCCTGAGCAAGCAATCGTTTGTTTCAATCGAAGACCTGAGAAACACCCCCCTCGTCCTGCTGGGGCGACAACGCACACTGCGCACCGATTTAGACCTGGCCTTTCGCGCCGCCAATTTGAGACCACAGGTCAGAGTAGAGGTCCACTCGGCAGCTGTTGCCTGCGGGTTTGTAGCAGAGGGGTTAGGCGTATCGATCATCAACTCCCTGCTGGCGTCCCATTTCGAACAGCTTCCCATCGTATCTCGCCCGTTGAAACCATTGATTGAATATACATTTGGATTAGCCTTTCACCCCAGCCAGCCTCGTTCCACGGTGGTGGACGATTTTGCCAGGCACCTTATCGCCTACCTAAGCGACCGGAGCGCCACATAAAAAGCCATAAACGCATAAGGGTATCTCGATAAGTCATAATCTTGCGGACCCAAACAGTTGCTTGATAAGGTCAGTTTGAATCAAATCGATAACAGAACAATAAAAAAGAGACCCCCTCATGAGCGTAAACATCGAGCACCTCATAACCCACAACAAGAAACAGTCGACTGACCCACACCCAGAAAAATAAACGGTACTTTTGCACCCACTGCCAATGAGCCAGAACCGTGTTCTGTTTTATAAAAGTTAGCGCCTGTGCGCGAGCAAGAGTGTTCTACCATGACAGTCATCACCCCACACAACACCCCTGTCGACGGGACCGTTTCTGACAACAAGCCCTCGACATCCAGCACGCAAATAAATCCGGCAGTTATTTTATTGGCCATCGTCTTCGTGGCTGTGCTGCTCACGTATATCGTCGATTCCGGGGAATACACGCGAAAAGGCGAGCTTGTATTACCTGGCACTTTCCAGTCGCTCGAAAAAAACAGTTCTCCCCTCCACCTGTTCAGCGTCGATGGCCGTAAGGAGACTGATGTCAAACCCGTTTCGATCATTGAGGGACTCATGGCAATCCCAAGGGGGCTGGTTAAGCAGTCCGGCTTGATTTTCATGGTCATCTTGATCGGCGGTATGTTTGGTGTGCTCAACAAGTCAGGGACAATAGATTCCGGCTTGACCCGCATGTTGGCCCTTGCCAGGGGAAATATATACCTATTGGTCCCCTCCATCATGCTGATACTTTCATTGGGCAGTTCGTGTCTCGGGATGGCCAAAGAATACGTCATGGTCGTCCCTCTGATGGTGGCCATGGCCCATAGAATGGGACTACCTACCATTATCGGACTGGCCATTGTGGTCATCTCGGTCAAGATTGGCTTTCTTTCATCCATTTCCAATCCCGTCGCGTTAGGCATTGCTCAACCTATTGTCGGCCTGCCCGTATTCAGCGGGATGGGAATGCGCGCGGCGACCTTCGTTGTATTCATGCTGGTGGGTACCGCGTTCGTCCTGATGTGCATTCGCCGCACGGGAGTCGACGTCAGAGCCCATGTCATCAATGACGACAAACGCCTTTCCGTTCGACATGTAGTCACCCTGATTGCCCTGCTGGCAGGCGTAAGTTTTCTCGTTTATGCCTCCAATACGTGGAAATGGAAATTCACTGAACTCAGTGCCTACTACATCGGGATGAGCATTGTTTTCGCGGCCATCAGTGGTATCGGCGCAACAGCGGCGGCAGATGCGTTCCTGAGCGGTATGAAGAAGGTCATGATGGCGGGCCTCCTGATTGGACTGGCCACTGCGGTAGAGGACGTTCTTTCCACCGGGAAGATTCTGGACTCCGTAGTGAATGGCCTGGCGGGCCTGATTGGTGGGCACAGCCCCGTTGTTTCAGCTTTCGGTATGTTTTTTTCCCAGCTGTTTCTCGATGTATTGATTCCGTCTACTTCGGGAGGCGCTGCAGTCACGATGCCCATTTTTGGTCCACTTGGCCAACTGACCGGTGTGACGGCTCAGACAAGCGTCTACGCGTTTTTACTGGGACATGGGCTGACCAACATGATCACGCCGACATCCAGTGGTTTGTTGGTACTGCTCGCCACTGCGCAAGTAGGTTGGGGGCAATGGGCGCGTTTTATTCTTCCACTGTTCGTTACTTTCTTCTGCATCGCACTCGTCATGCTCGCCATCGCGGTCTCCATTGGTTATTGATTAAGCCGCCGTGTTCTTCGAACAGGGCGCTTCAAAGGATCTATTGATGAACACTACTTCCGTATCCGGTTTTGATGCGCTGGAGGTCCTGCGCGATCAGCGGATAACCGTGCGCGACGGCATTGCCCTGGCAACGGATATCTATTTTCCTCGTGATCGAAGCGGCGCACTACCGGTCATTGTCGAACGCACCCCCTACGACAAAACCCGTCCGTCTCGATCGGAACTTAACATTGACGGACATTTGCTAACGCGTGAAGAAATGGCAGCCCGTTTTGCCGCCGCAGGGTTCATTACCGTGTTCCAGGATTGCCGGGGCCGATACGCATCAGAGGGAGAGTTCGTCAAATACTTGTCCGAAGGCGAGGATGGATTCGACACCTTGGTCTGGTTGCTTGAGCAGCCATGGTGTAACGGCAGGATTGGCAGCATGGGACTTTCTTATGCGGCACATACTCAGCTGGCAATGGCATGCCTGAATCCACCCGGGCTCATGACAATGGTGCTGGACTCCGGTGGTTTTTCCAATGCTTATCACTGTGGTATCCGGCAAGGCGGTGCTTTCGAGCTCAAACAGGCAACCTGGGCTTATAAACAAGCGCTGCAAAGTCCCGCGGCGCTGGCAAACCCCGCTGTATTAAAAGCGCTCAAAGGGGAAGATATTCGGCACTGGTTTACACATATGCCATGGGTACGAGGCCAGTCGCCGCTGCGCCACGTCCCGGAATATGAGGACTATCTGTTCGAGCAATGGGGCAAGGGAAGTTTCGGTCCTTATTGGGAGCAGATCGGGATCAACGCCGAGCACCATTACCACAACGTGCCGGATATCCCGATTCTGCATATGTCCAGTTGGTATGACGCCTATGTCGGCTCCACGCTGAAGAATCGAACCTCACTGAGTGAATCCAAACGCGCCCCACAACACTTGATAATGGGACCGTGGCTACACGGTGATCGCAACATCACTCACAGCGGCAACGTCGATTTCGGCCCTGTAGCGGCGTTTGATGGACAAGTAGACATTGACTGGACGACCTGCCGGATACGCTGGTTCGAACAGTGGCTCAACCCCGACGATGAACCCCGATCCGATGCTGCTGTTCAAGTGTTCCTGATGGGTGGCGGCACCGGTCAGCGCGGTGAGGGTGGGCGGCTGCAACACGGAGGCAATTGGTTGAGTGGCGAAACGTGGCCCCTGCAAGGCAGCCGGGAAAAGGTGCTTTACCTGCACCACAACCTCAGCCTGACATTGCAGTCGCCAACCGACACTGACGCGAGCATGAGTTACATATGCGACCCGGAACAGCCGGTTCCAACCATCGGCGGAGCCCTGACCTCCGGCGCCCCTGTGTTCTTTGGTGGGGCTTTTGATCAACGTGAAACGCCCGAGTTTTTCGCCAGCCAAGGCAACAATCTTCCGCTGTGCGCCAGACCGGACGTGCTGTCTTTTCAAACAGCGCCGCTGGAAGAAGATCTCATCGTGGCCGGTCCGCTGTCGATTGAACTCTGGGTGGAAAGCGATGGACTGGACACCGACTTCACCGCCAAGTTGGTCGATGTGTACCCTGCCTCTGCTGACTATCCACAGGGTTATGCCATGAATATTACCGATGGCATCTTGCGCTGCCGTTATCGGGACGACTGGTCGACCCCCTCACTGATGACGCCAGGGGAACGCGTAAACATTCGGATCGAACCGTTCGCGACCTGCAACCGATTTGCCAAGGGGCACAGGCTGCGACTGGATATCGCCAGCAGTAACTTCCCTCATTTTGACGTAAATCCCAACAGCGGTGAGCCTGAGGGCCAGGGCCTGCGAAAAATGAAAGTACTCAACACAGTGCACATGTCCAGGCACTGCCCTTCCCGCTTGATATTAACTGTTCTGGAGGGCCCTGAGCAGCTTCGATAACACCCCTGAACTGTTGGGTGCATTTTAAGATTCCAATCACTTTTTCAACGACGCTCCTCTTCAACCAAGCCGTGTTTAACCGAGCTATGAAGAGCGCTCACACTCGCCTCGGAGTCAGCATGCGAACCGTGATAAACCAACTCAATACTATCTGCGAAGAACAGCCTTATGTCACCGCCTGGTACTTCAAGAACCTGATCACCGGGGAAGTTGCACACCGATTTGGTCATACTCCATTCGTGGCGGGAAGTACGCGCAAGACGTCGATTTTGATGGCGGTACTTCGTGAAGTACACAGAGGACATCTCGATCTCAACGAACCCATACGGTATGAGGAGCGACTCCGTGAGGGCGTGATGTCCGGAACATTCAAATACCTGACGCCCGGGTTCAGCATCAGCCTGCGGGATGCGCTGGTCCAGATGATTATCGTCAGCGACAACGTATGCACTCGCATGGTGTTGGAGCGTATCAGCCTCGCCCGGATCAACGACTTTTGCCAGTCATTGGATATGGGCAATACCTCCCATCGAAATACAATTCCTCGTCCCGACCTGGCCATCGACCACAAACTTGAAGAAGTCACCACTACGTCTGCCTTTGATCAAGGCCTGCTATACGACCTGATCCTCCAAGGCAGTGTGAACCCTGCAACTGCCACCTTGCTCGGTTGCTCGTCTGAACAATGCGCCTTCGCTCTGGATGTTCTCAGCTGGCAGAAGCTTCGTACCAAAATGGCCTCATTACTACCGGCGGATACGAAGATCGCACACAAGGGAGGGACCGGTAAGCGCGGTCGAATGGATGGCGGCATCGTCTTTCGTGACGGAGCTCCGCTGTTTATTTTCACGGGCTACACCGATCAGGTTCCGCTCGTCATGCCTGACGGATTGCCCGGCTATGCGTCAGCGTTCTCGACCTTGGGAAGATTGGCACGAACCTGTTGGGATTCCATCCCGGCAACCGGAGCACTGACGCATGGATAAGCAACTTGATAAAAGCGCAAACGCCACTAAAACGCCTGGAGAACTCTCATCCTCCTGGACTTCGGCCAATGTCGAAGAAGGCTTCACCTTGGTAGCAGTGGGCGACCTGATCATTTCCGATGCCATCCATGCGCGCGTGCACCGTCGCTCCCCGGATCTACTAAATGTGCTGAAAAACGCTGACGTGACCTTCGGTAATTTCGAAGGCACCGCCATTGATCTTCAGCAGTACTCAGGCTATCCATCGGCCTTGTCAGGGGGCTCTTGGTTGATCAGTACACCCGCTGTGGCCGAGGATCTGAAGACGATGGGCTTCAATCTGGTCAGCCGGGCAAACAATCACAGCACCGACTGGGGCGTTCAGGGTATGCGCAGCACAGACGAACTGTTTCGTCGTGCCGGCGTCGTGCAGGCAGGGACAGGGGAAACACTCGCCCAGGCCAGCGCACCCGCGATGTTGAACACCCCTGCCGGGCGAGTCTCACTGGTAGCCGCAGCCTCCCGCTTCGAGGCCGATGCTCGTGCCATCGATCCACTGGGTCAGATCCAGGGGCGGCCTGGCCTCAACGCTCTGCGTACCACCCGATTCGTGCTGGTTTCTGAAGAGCGCCTGCATCAATTGGCCGAACTGCGTGACTCTCTCCCTAAAGGGATGATGCGACGCTCGGTGCTGGCGAGCGATGCTAAAAACCAACTCGTGACGCTGTTCGACACCAAGTATCGGGCCCGTACTCAACTGAATAAGGAGGTCGAGTTCTCTTTCACGCCGGATGAACGAGACAGGCTCCGTATCTTGCATAGCATCCGGCAGGCCAAACAGACGTCTGACTTCTCGGTGTTTTCGCTGCACACCCATGAGCCGGGCAACTATTGTGAAACACCACCTGACTTCATGCCGACCATCGCTCGCCAAGCTATTGATAACGGTGCCGATGCGGTGATTGGACATGGTCCGCATCAACTCCGGGGTATCGAAATCTACAAGGGAAAGCCTATCTATTATTCGTTGGGCAACTTCTTTTTCATGGAAAATCAACAATTCCCTATTACACGGGATGAGTACGAAAAGGACCGCGTCGAACCCGGTGCCATGACGGAAGCCGAGTTCATGGAGCACCGTCGGGTACACGGCGTGTTCAAGGAGCAGATCTGGTACGAGAGCGTGATCGCGGTAAATAGATTCAGCTCGACCGGCACATTGCAAGAAGTGGTGCTGCACCCGGTGGAAATGCACTGGCAAGACGAGCGAGACGCGGATAGAGGCATTCCACGACTGGCTTATGGCGCTGATGCCCAGCGAATTCTGACACGTTTGCAGCGACTCTCTGCAGCCTACGGAACATCGCTCGAAATCGCGGGAGAACAGGGGGTTATCCGATTCTAAATGCCAGGTTGAAGGTGCCATTTCCGGGTGCCTCCAACTGCACAAAGCAACCTGGACGGCATAGGTACTCAGTTGGTTGGCATGCAGACGATATCCGCACCCTGCATGGCCAACAACCGATAGACTTCCGGTAACCAGACGCCATAGTTGCGGCTCACCAACTCGGGTACTACAGCGATCTTCGCACCGGCGCCGGATGCTTCCTTGATCGAGCGCAGCGACACTTTCAGGGTTTCAGCCTTGTAGCCAACTCGTGGCTCCATTTGTAATGGCCGCCACCGTAGTGCTCGGAAATCTCTGGGGTTCATCAGAGGTTCGCGGCGCTGACATTTTATTTTTTCCAAAAAAAGCCCCCGAATGCGCATCTGTAGAAAAACCTGTTTCGCCGAAAAACTGAACAGGTTCCGACTACCCGAAACGCGCCTCTGTAATGTTCCTGTCACGAGTGATCAGTAGATTTACTAAAAATTAGAACGTTCTAATTTTAGAAAATATCTCAAGCTGTCAGTCCCCACGCACCAATGGAATTAGCCCGATGACGGACGTCAATACGTTTCGCCGTGTCTTTTTGCTGCAGGCCTGCACTCTGACTGCCAGTGCTGCATTTGCTGCATCCCCTGCGTCAACCATGCTCACAATGCCTCGGACCAAGAGCGAAAAACCCTATGACGTCGACCGTAAATTTCATCCGGACGGGACGGCTCGTTCGTTCGCCGGAAATACCATCATCAGTCAAATACCCTTGCGCACTGCCATCAACGATGCGCTCACGGTAGTCAGAAATACCCTCGCGACCCACGGGTTCAGCCGGTGCCTGAGCCTGCTCCCCCCTTCCAGCTATCACATGACTGTATTTGAAGGGGTCATTGACGAACAACGCAAGGCGCCGCTGTGGCCCACTGACGTTCCCCGCGACGCATCGGTGCAAACATGCACACAACACTTCACTGAACGCTTGAAGGACTTCGTCCTGGACGAGAACTTCCAGCTCCGGATGCAGATCGACGATTTCAATGTTTACAAAGACAGCGGTGCCACGGTGCGGCTGGTTCCAGCCAACGTGCACGAGCGCAATAAACTTGGTGATTTGCGAGATCGTTTAGCGCAATGCCTGGGCATTCGCTCCCCGGATCATGACAACTACGGATTCCACATCACACTGGGCTATCTAGTGCAGTGGATGGACGCTCGACAAACCCAAGACTATGCGAAGGTTCAACACGATTGTCTGGCTTATCTGCACAAAACCCTAGGCGTATTGGAGCTGGATGCGCCCCGCTTCTGCACCTTCAACGACATGCTGGCTTTCGATGACAAGTTCGCCATCGGTCAGCGCCCAGACACGCTTTGAACGCGCACACCCACGTCTCTACAGCGAGCATGCATATGCCATCGTTCAGTCCATGCCGGCGCCCCAGCCCGGATTATTATCAAGCGCCCATTGTGGCCAAGGCAGCGTTCGTCCTGGCGAGTAACGAACCGACAAAACTGTCAACGACGGTCGTGACGCACTACCACCGCAGGGAGATTTTGCTGTGTCTGCTGTTGGCGATGGCTGGCCACGGTTTAGTGGGATGGTTTTTGTTCCAAAGTCCTGCCGACAGCGAAGTCATCCCGGCACCGCTACCCGTGGTCATGCAATTAGTAGCGCCACCCATAGCGCCACCCATAAACGCATCAACGCCAACTGAACCGGCGGCGGCCCCCCCGCCTCCCGAAGCGACACCGGCGGTCTCGACTCCGGCACCGCAACCCGCAAAACCGACGCCGAAGCCTGCCGCGAAAAAGCCCGCTGCAGCCAATAAAGCACCGCCACAAAGCCAGCACACAGAGCAGCCCGGCAAAGAGGTGGCGGCTCCGCAACAGACAGCCATCGCCAAGCCTCCCGCCCCCGCGCCGGAGCAGGCGCTGGTGGGGCCTTACGGACGCGCGGGTTACCTGAATAACCCACCACCGACTTATCCCCCCATTGCAGCTCGATTGCACCAGCAAGGTGTTGTGGTGCTGCGAGTTCATGTACGGGCCGACGGTCATCCTGAGCAAGTCCAGGTGTTCACATCGAGCGGATTCGAAAGCCTGGATCAGGCGGCAATCAAGGCCGTCAATCAATGGACATTCATGCCCGCCAAGCGCGGAGAAGTCGCCACGGATGGCTGGGTCAACGTTCCTCTCGCCTTCAAACTTTCAAACTGAGGTTCCTTATGAATAACGCCTACGCCACCCTCATTACCCAGACATCCCTCGGGATCCTGCTGTTCTTCTCCGTGATCACCTGGCTATTGCTGATGCTCAAGGGCCTGAACCAATGGAAGCAAAGTCGAAAGAGCCGCGACTATATAAGAGCGTTCAAAGCCGCCGGCAGCCTTGAAAACGCACTGAACCTAGAGCAGAACGGTAGTGCCGCCGCACGCTTGGGAGCCACTGGCGCACAGGTGCTGACGACTCGACAAGGCATGAGCGAACTGGGCCACCCCTGGAATCGCCAGGACTTGTTGGAGCGTAATCTGCACCAATTGATTGTCGATGAACGACGAGAGATGGAAAGCGGCCTCGGCTGGCTGGCAAGCATTGGCAGCACCGCACCTTTTATCGGCCTGTTTGGTACGGTCTTCGGCATCATTCATGCGCTGAGCGCTATCAGCACGGCCAAGTCCGCGAGTATAGCGGTCGTCGCAGGGCCTATTGGCGAAGCCTTGATTGCCACCGGGGTCGGTATCGCCGTCGCGGTACCCGCAGTACTTGCGTACAACTTCTTCATGCGTCGCGTGAAACTGCTGGTTGCTGATCTGGATAAATTTGCGGTCGAGTTTCTCAATCTCTCACAGGTGCATGCATTTCAACTGCAGCGCCCAACCTCAATAAACCGCAGCACAGAAAACAGCGCATTAAGCGGGGTTATATAAAATGGCGTTTTCAAACAATCAAACTGACGATGTCATCAGTGATATCAATATCACTCCGCTGGTCGACGTCATGCTGGTCTTGCTGGTGACATTTATCGTCACTGCCCCCCTGCTGACCAACGCTATTGCCTTGAACCTGCCAGAGACTGTCGCTACCGGGGAGGCGACGCAACAACATGCGGTCGCCGTTAGCGTGGATGCGACGGGCCAGGTATTTCTGGACGCAAACATTACGTCGATGGATCAGCTACCGGCGACATTGCAAAACCTGCATCAACAGGAGCCTGACATCGCGATCACCTTGCGCGCGGACCGCAGCGCTGAATATGGAAAGGTTGCCCAGGTATTAGCGGACGTTCGCAATGCCGGTATTACCCAGTTGTCGGTGATAACAGAAACACCCTGACGCCAAACCCAAGCCAGCACTTCGTCGCTGTCCAGCGACCTGAAAGGACACGAGTAACATGAATGTTAAACCGATGCTGAATTGGCAACGGCTACCCGCCGCTTGCCTGAAAATCGCCCTGATCCTGCCTATATTTCAAGTTAGCCATGTGAAAGCCGACGCCGTTGATACTGCGCAAGAGCCCGGCGCAACAGCCACTACCCTGGGCACCGTGTCGGTCATCGGCCAAGGCGAAACCCGTCAGGTTCATCGCGTTACCGAGCAAGACACCAAAGCCTACGCGGCAGGCAGCAACCCAATGAAAGTGCTGCAACGCCTGCCGGGCGTCAACTTCCAATCCAGCGACCCATTGGGTCGAGAGTTGGGAAGTCAACGTATCAGTCTGCGCGGTTTCGACATGCATCACCTGGGCTACACACTAGATGGCGTGACCTTGGGTGATATGAGCTTTGGCAACTTCAACGGTCTGACGATCAACCGCGCAATCATTCCGGAAAACATCGCAAGTACCGAAGTTGCCGAAGGCACAGGGGCGTTAGGCACGGCCTCCAACAGCGATCTGGGCGGGACCCTGCAATTCACCAGTGCCAACCCTGATCAAACGCCGGGCCTGCGCTTGTCGCAAACCTTGGGCAGCTACGACACCACGCGTACTTTTCTGCGCGCCGATACGGGCCAGTACAAAGGCCTGGCCGCTTACGTTGCCGCCGAGAACTATGACGCCAACGCCTGGAAAGGTGACAGCCCACAACGCTCCAACGCACTGAACGCCAAAGTCACCTACGACGTTGACGGTCACCATTTGAGTTTTTATCACAGCCGATCGGAATATAAAGAGTCCACGATTCCGTCGCTGTCAAAAAGTCAGATCGACAGACTCGGCTACAACTGGACCAACTACGCCCCCGATTGGCAGCGTGCGGTCAACGCGGCCAATGGCAAATTCAGCGGTGGCGTCACCAGTGTGAGCGATGCCTTGTACAACTCAAGCAACCTGCGAAATGACGAACTCGATATTCTCAGTGGCACGTTTACATTAAGCGACGCCCTGATACTGGATACGACCGTGTACCACCATCACGATTCGGGTGCCGGTAACTCCTACTACCCGTTTGTCTATACCAGCGGGTCGACCACGGTTCCCAGCAACTCGATTCGAAGCACCTTTTATGGCATTGACCGGACCGGCTTTCAAAGCGCCTTGTCTTACTACGTCGGAGAACACGTAGTACAAGCCGGGATCTGGATACAATCCAACAAGAACTCAGCCGACCGTTACTTGTTCGATACGACGGGCGCAGCCCCGCAGAGCGGTATTGTGGAAGTCACGGGCCTGCCCCTCGCAGCAACGATCCAGTCCCAGGACTATAACGACCTGACCCGTCAGTTCTATGTTCGTGACACCTGGACGCTACTGGACGACCGCCTCAAGCTTGAATACGGCGCCAAACACGTTGTGACCCATTCAACGGTCAAAGGCTCGGGCACTTCGGCCAGCGGTTCGCTCCAGGCCAAGGACAATTTTCTTCCGCAGATCGGTGCCACCTACAAGCTTAATGAGCAAGATGAAATATTCGCCTCCTATGCGCAAAACATGGCGGCCTTCCCCAGCGGTACATCCAGCCCGCTGTACACCAGCCAGACCACGCTAAATGCACTGAATGGCTTCAAGGACCTGAAACCGGAAACCTCGAAAACCGTCGAGTTGGGTATGCGCCGTAGCACCCCGCTCTACGCCGCTTCCGCCGCACTTTATGGGACCCGCTTCGATAACCGTTTACTGGCCATTGCCAACTGCACAGGTATCGTGATTTGCCAAAACGGCGTCGCCAACGTCGGTGCCGTCAGCAGCCGCGGTGTTGAACTCTCGCTGGCATTGACCCCCGACCCGAACTGGCGCTGGTCTAACACCATGACCTATAACCGTAGCCTTTATGAAGATAACTACAGCAGCAACGGCACGGTGGTCGCAGTCAAGGGCAAAGACGTGATCGACGCCCCACGATGGATGCTCTCAAGTAGCCTTGACTGGCAATGGGATCGTTGGAACGCAGGGGTGCAAACCAATTACATGGACAAGCGCTATTACACCTATACCAACGACTCCAGCGTCGACGCCTATTGGGTCACCAACGCCAACATGGGGTATGACTTCGGCAGGTTCGGTGACTTGAAAGACACAACGCTGTCACTCAATCTCGTCAACCTCTTTGATCGTCGCTATATCTCGACGATCAATACCGACTCCAGCGCCGCCACCGACCCGGCCGGCAATCTACAGATTTTAAAAGTGGGCTCGCCGCGCAGTGCCTTCGTCACGTTGAGTACCCGCCTGTAACGCTGCTCCTGAGTACAGGTTGCACACAAGGCGTGCTTCGGTAGAATTGCGCCTTGCGTCAAGCCTGGCCGTTTAAGATCAGAGCCTCTGCCAAGACGGCGTCTACCAGGGAACAGCAATGCAAAGCAAAGTAAAAAGGATCACCATAAAGGACGTGGCGCAAGCAGCCGGGGTGAGTTTCCAGACCGTATCGCTGGTCATAAACCATCCTGAAAAAGTCGCCAAGAGAACCTTGGCGAAGGTTCAGGACGTGATCCGCGAATTGAATTTCGTGCCCAGCGTAGCTGCTCGCTCCCTGAGAAATATTCCAATAAAAACGGTCGCATGTATATTTTTTGGCGAGCGTGCCGCCTATGACAATCGTTCGCCACAGATTCAGGACACGTACTGGAACAGCGTCATTCAGTCGCTTGGCCTGGCTGCGGACGAGGTGGGTTATTCGCTTCTGCAACGTAAACCCTCAGCACATCAAGCACCGGCAGTCGAAGAAATACTGGAGCTTTACCGTTCAGGCAGCATCGTCGGGATCGTTGCGGTGGTTGAGCAGCCCGATCATCCCGTTCTGATAGAACTCAGCCGCAACTATGTACCGATTGTTCTTTTTGGCACCATAGACCCGAACTTTATGTATGTTGCGCAGGCCAACAGGCTCGCCACTGCGCAGCTCGTTGACCACCTTCACAGTGTTGGGTGTCGCAAGATCGCTTTCATCGCGGGTGAAAGAGAGGGTCACACCAATCAAGATATCGACGAACGCTATCTGGGTTATCAGGAGGGGGTGAGCAAACATAACCTGTTGGTAAACGAACACTGGAACATCGCCGGTGACTGGTCCATGGCCAGTGGACTTCGCGTAGCGCAACAGTTATGCGCGGGCATCACCCGTCCGGATGCAATGATTTTTGCCAGCGATCGTATGGCACTGGGGGCCCTCAAAGGCTTGTACGATTTAGGCCTGCGAGTCCCCCACGATATCTGCGTGGTCGGATTCGACAATATGCAATATGACGACTTCAGCATCCCCACCCTCACAAGCGTCGACTCGCCACTGTTTGAGATGGCCACGACAGCGATAGAACTTCTGCTTAAAACGCTTACCGGACTATCCGTCAACGACTCCGCGCAGATGATTTTCCCGGCAAAAATCATCATCAGAGACAGCACACGACGTTTGATCGGCTGATTTTATAAAGACCAGCGTTTTGGAGCAGGTACCCGCATGCCGTTGCGCTCAGTTTTTCCTGAGCGTCACCACGAAAGCTGGCGATTAAAAATCGTTTCAAATATGTTGTTGGCGGTCGGTTAGACCTGCTGGTGAGCTTGGCTTGCTCAATCAAGAAATCATCTAAGATGATTGCGCCAGCGGTGTACTTGAAGGGGTACTTAAAAACCGTGGACAGTAGAAAGACGGAAAGCAAAAAGCCCGCACTAGGCGGGCTTTCTTTTTGCTTCAGGAGTTCAAGGGCCTTGAAGCGGAATATGGCGCAGCGGACGGGACTCGAACCCGCGACCCCCGGCGTGACAGGCCGGTATTCTAACCGACTGAACTACCGCTGCGCGTAACACTAAGAGAGAGTTTGGTGGGTGATGACGGGATCGAACCGCCGACCCGCTGCTTGTAAGGCAGCTGCTCTCCCAGCTGAGCTAATCACCCTTCACTCTCGGTGTGGCGCGCATTCTACGGAGCGACCTTTACTCTGGCAAGTAATTTTTTAAATAATTTTTATAATCCTTCCAAAGGCTTACAAAGGCTCCGTGCAGGCTTGGCCCCGGAGGCAGAGCAGCGAATAATGCCCCCCTTTGTATGGAAGGAGAGATTCACCTCATGTGGTTCAAAAACCTGCTTGTCTATCGCCTGACCCAGGATCTGCCTTTTGACGCCGAGGCGCTGGAGACTGCACTGGCGACCAAACCGGCTCGCGCCTGTGCCAGCCAGGAGTTGACCACTTACGGTTTCGTCGCGCCATTCGGCAAGGGCGAAGAGGCTCCATTGGTACACGTCAGCCAGGACTTCTTGCTGATCGCCGCACGCAAGGAAGAACGCATTCTGCCGGGCAGCGTCGTACGTGACGCGCTCAAGGAAAAGGTCGAAGAGATCGAAGCCGAGCAAATGCGTAAGGTCTACAAGAAGGAACGTGATCAGCTCAAGGATGAAATCATCCAGGCTTTCCTGCCGCGCGCCTTTATTCGTCGCTCGGCTACCTTCGCCGCCATCGCGCCCAAGCAAGGCCTGATTCTGGTCAACGCTTCCAGCCCGAAACGCGCCGAAGACCTGCTGTCGACATTGCGCGAAGTCATCGGCTCGCTGCCGGTTCGCCCGCTGACCGTCAAGGTATCGCCAAGCGCGACCATGACCGACTGGGTCAAGACCCAGAAAGCGGCCGACAACTTCTTCGTGCTGGACGAGTGCGAACTGCGCGACACCCACGAAGACGGCGGCATCGTGCGCTGCAAGCGTCAGGACCTGACTGGCGACGAAATCCAGCTGCACCTGAGCACTGGCAAGGTCGTCACTCAACTGTCGCTGGCCTGGCAGGACAAACTGTCGTTCGTGCTGGACGACAAAATGGTCGTCAAGCGTCTGAAGTTCGAAGATCTGTTGCAGGATCAGGCTGAACAGGACGGCGGCGACGAGGCACTGGGACAACTGGATGCCAGCTTCACCCTGATGATGCTGACCTTTGGCGAGTTCCTGCCAGAGCTGTTCGAAGCGCTGGGCGGCGAAGAAATACCTCAGGGTATCTGACACCTCCCGCGAATGAACCGAAGCACGGCGCCGTCTAAATAGACGGCGCATTCATTTGGCACTTACAAAAAGAAGGAGCAGACCATGCGCGCTCTTGCCGCCTTGAGTCGTTTTGTCGGTAACACCTTTGCGTACTGGGTGCTGCTGTTCGCCATTCTGGCGTTTGTGTTTCCCCAGGCATTCATCGGCCTCAAAGGCTGGATCGTTCCGTTGCTGGGTCTGGTCATGTTCGGCATGGGCCTGACCCTGAAGCTTGAGGATTTCTCAGAAGTCGCGCGTAACCCCTGGCGCGTGGCGCTGGGTGTGGTCGCGCACTTTGTCATCATGCCCGGCGTGGCATGGCTGTTGTGCAAAGTGTTCCAGCTGCCGCCCGAAATCGCTGTCGGTGTGATTCTGGTGGGCTGCTGCCCGAGTGGCACATCGTCCAACGTCATGGCGTGGCTGGCCAAGGGTGACCTGGCGCTGGCGGTAGCCATTGCCGCTGTCACCACCCTGCTCGCCCCGCTGCTGACCCCGACGCTGATCTGGTTCCTGGCGTCGGCCTGGTTGCCGGTGTCCTTCATGGATATGTTCTGGTCGATCCTGCAACTGGTGATGCTGCCAATCGTGCTGGGTGTTCTGGCGCAGCGTCTGCTGGGCGCGCGGGTGAGCTACGCGGTGGATGTGCTGCCGCTGGTGTCGGTGGTGAGCATCGTGATGATCGTCTGCGCGGTGGTCGCCGCCAGTCAGGCGAAGATCGCCGAGTCAGGCCTGCTGATCATGGCGGTGGTGATCCTGCACAATACGTTCGGTTTCCTGCTGGGTTACTTCACCGGCAAGGTGTTCAAGCTGCCGTTGCCACAGCGCAAGTCGCTGGCGCTGGAAGTCGGCATGCAGAACTCAGGGCTCGGCGCCGCACTGGCCAGCGCCCACTTCTCGCCACTGGCGGCAGTGCCGAGCGCGCTGTTCAGTGTCTGGCACAACATTTCCGGTGCGTTGCTCTCGACGTATTTCAGGAAGATGCCGGAGGAAGAAAGCGAGGTGGTGCGCGCAACTCGCGACCAAACGAAAGTGTCTGACTGAATACATACCCCCGTGGGAGGCGGCTTGCCGGCGATGCAGTCGACGCGGTGTATCAGGAAAATCGCGTCATCGTTCATCGCCGGCAAGCCGCCTCCCACGGTCCGGTGTTTGCTGCGCGACAGCGTTACGTCGAAGACGTGGTGGCGCCTCCCACAGTCCGTTAACGGACTACAAACCCTAGCGTCCCGCCCCTCTCAATGCCTTCACCTGCTCACGCACATCCACCGGCGCGGCGGCATCTGCAGCGATAGGCGCACCGGCCACCAGCACGACGCGTGACCACAGACGGCGAAACAATCCCTTCTCCGGGTCGCGACTGAAAAAGCTGCCCCACAGTCCCTGAAGCGCCATCGGAATCACCGGCACCGACGTTTCCTGAAGAATGCGCGTCATGCCGCTCTTGAAGCCGCTGATTTCACCATCCGTGGTCAGCTTGCCTTCCGGGAAGATGCATACCAGCTCGCCTTCAGCCAGATACTGCGCAATGCGCTTGAAGGACTGCTCGTAGATTTCCATGTCTTCGTTACGACCGGCAATCGGAATGGTACCGGCCGTGCGGAAGATGAAGTTGAGCACCGGCAATTGATAGATTTTGTAGTACATGACGAAACGGATCGGCCGTCTGACCGAACCCGCGATCAACAGTGCATCGACAAATGAAACGTGGTTGCAGACCAGCAGCGCCGCGCCTTCATCGGGAATCAGGTTCAGGTTGCGGTGCTCGACCCGATACATCGAATGACCCAGCAGCCAGATCAGGAAGCGCATGGTGAACTCAGGCACGATCCTGAAGATGTAGACGTTGACCGCCACGTTCAGCAACGACACCACCAGAAACAGGTGTGGGATCGTCAGCTTGGCGAAGCTGAGCAACAGGATGGAGACAATCGCCGACACCACCATGAACAGCGCGTTGAGAATATTGTTGGCAGCAATGACCCGTGAACGCTCTTTTTCCGGAGTGCGCGACTGAATCAGTGCATACAGCGGCACGATATAGAAACCGCCAAAAACGCCGATGCCGAGGATGTCGAACAACACCCACCAACCTTGCCCGTCACTCAGGATAGCCAGCCAGTCGTTGGCCTGTACGTTTTGCGGGAAGCCGCCCGAATGCCACCACAGCAGCAGACCGAAAATCGTGATCCCCATGGAGCCGAACGGCACCAGACCGATCTCGACCTTGTGCCCGGACAGGCGCTCGCAGAGCAACGAACCCAGTGCGATGCCGACCGAGAAAACCGTCAGGATCAGCGTCACCACGGTTTCATCGCCGTACATCCATTCCTGGGCGTACGCCGGGATTTGCGTCAGGTAGATCGCCCCGACGAACCAGAACCATGAGTTGCCGACAATCGAGCGCGACACCGCAGGCGTCTGCCCCAATCCCATGCGCAGCGTGGCCCATGACTGGGTGAAGATATTCCAGTTGAGCTTCATTTCAGGTGAGGCAGCCGCCGCCTTCGGGATACCGAAACTGGCCAGAAAGCCCAGGCAGGCGATCAGCACGATGGCCGCCGAGACGATCCAGGCGTAGTGCGTGGAAGACATCATCACACCGGCACTGATCGTGCCTGCGAGAATCGCCAGGAAGGTGCCCATCTCGACCAGCGCGTTGCCGCCGACCAGCTCGGACTCGCGCAAGTGCTGCGGCAGGATCGAATACTTCACCGGGCCGAACAGCGCGGAATGCGTGCCCATCGCGAACAACGCCGCCAGCATCATCCACAGGTGGTTGAACAGAAAGCCTGCGGCACCCACCGCCATGATCACGATTTCACCGAACTTGATGATCCTGATCAGCGCATCCTTCGGGTATTTTTCGCCGAACTGCCCGGCCAGCGCCGAGAACAGAAAGAACGGCAGAATGAACAGCAAGGCGCACAGGTTGACGTAGATCGAACGATCTCCATCGATGGCCAGCTTATAAAGAATGGCGAGGATCAATGACTGCTTGAACACATTGTCATTGAACGCCCCGAGGGACTGCGTAACGAAAAACGGCAGGAAGCGCCGTTTCCCTAGAAGGCTGAATTGTGACTGCTGGCTCATCGTCCGTGGTCCTGAGAGGCTTGGGCACACTGGCGTCGCCGCCAATCCGAGGCACATTGAAGACGCAACGCCTGAGAATGTCGATAGGATATTTCCTGCTTTGAAGCGCGCCGAGGCGATTGCCTCGGCTGTGACACCCCGCCACGCTCGACCTTGGTCGAGAAAGACGAAGTGCAGCCGTCGTGCGAGACTGCGTGCTGTCGATACATTCTGGAATCCGATATGTCGCTGTCCAGCGGGCTGATCGCCGCCGTTGCCCTGTCCTATATGGCAATCATGTTTGCCATTGCCTTCTATGGCGACCGCTACAGCGCATCGCTGCGACCGACCATGCGTGCCTGGGTCTACAGCCTGTCGCTGGCGGTCTATTGCACCAGCTGGACGTTCTTTGGCGCCGTGGGTCAGGCGGCCGAACAACTGTGGTCGTTCCTGCCGATTTACCTGGGTCCGATCGTGCTGATGGTGTTGGCGCCTTGGGTGCTGCAGAAGATGGTTCTGATCAGCAAACAGGAAAACATCACGTCGATTGCCGACTTCATTGCGGCGCGCTACGGCAAGTCCCAGTCGCTGGCAGTCATGGTTGCGCTGATCTGCCTGATCGGCATGCTGCCGTACATTGCGCTGCAGCTCAAAGGCATCGTGCTGGGGGTGAACATTCTGATCGGGGCCGTCGCCGACTCCACCGGCACGCGCGCGCAGGACACGGCACTGGTGGTCTCGCTGATTCTGGCGCTATTCACCATCGTGTTCGGTGCACGCAATCTGGACGTGACCGAGCACCATCGCGGCATGGTGCTGGCGATTGCCTTCGAAGCGTTGGTGAAGCTGTTTGCGTTCATGGCCGTCGGGGTGTTCGTGACTTTCGGTCTGTACGACGGTTTCGACGACCTGTTCAACCAGGCCAAGCTGGCGCCGCGCCTTGAAGAATACTGGCAGGACACGATCAACTGGCCGTCGATGTTCGTGCAGACTGGCGTTGCGATGATGGCGATTGTCTGCCTGCCCCGGCAGTTTCACGTCACGGTGGTCGAAAACATCGAGCCGCAGGATCTGAATCTGGCCAAGTGGGTGTTTCCGGCCTATCTGGCGCTGGCCGCGCTGTTCGTGGTGCCTATCGCGCTGGCCGGGCAGATGCTGTTGCCTGACTCGATGCTGCCCGACTCCTTCGTGATCAGCCTGCCGCTGGCCCATGCACACCCATCGCTGGCACTGCTGGCATTCATCGGCGGCGCGTCGGCTGCAACCGGCATGGTGATCGTGGCCTGCGTCGCCCTCTCGACCATGATTTCCAACGACATGCTGTTGCCGTGGCTGCTGCGCCGCAAGAACACCGAGCGACCGTTCGAAGCGTTCCGACACTGGATGCTCTCGGTGCGCCGTATCAGCATCGTGATGATTCTGCTGCTCGCCTACGTCAGTTACCGGATGCTCGGCTCCACCGCCAGCCTGGCGACCATCGGCCAGATCGCCTTCGCGGCCATCACCCAGCTCGCACCCGCGATGTTCGGCGCGCTGTACTGGAAACAGGCCAACCGCCGGGGGGTTTTCGCGGGTCTGGCTGCCGGGATTTTCATCTGGTTCTATACGCTGGTCCTGCCGGTCGCTGCCCACGGCATGGGCTGGTCACTGCACGCTTTTCCACTGCTGGCCTGGCTGCACAGCAACCCGCTGGATTTGCCGATCACGCCAATGACCCAGGGCGTACTGCTGTCGATGGCTGGCAACTGCACGCTGTTCGCCTGGGTGTCGATGCTGTCGCGCACGCGGGTGACCGAACACTGGCAGGCAGGTCGCTTCATCGGTCAGGAAACCCAGGGGCGTGCCTACATGCGGCCATTGCTGGCGGTGCAAATCGAAGACCTGCTCAGCCTGTCAGCACGCTTTGTCGGGGAAGAGCGCGCCCGACAGAGCTTCACCCGTTTTGCCTACCGTCAGGGCAAGAGTTTCAACCCCAACCAGAACGCCACGGGCGACTGGATCGCCCACACCGAACGTCTGCTGGCCGGTGTGCTCGGCACCTCGTCGACCCGGGCAGTGGTCAAGGCGGCCATCGAAGGCCGGGACATGCAGCTCGAAGACGTGGTGCGCATCGCCGACGAAGCCTCCGAAGTACTGCAGTTCAACCGTGCCCTGCTGCAAGGCGCCATCGAGAACATCACCCAGGGCATCAGCGTGGTCGATCAGTCGCTGCGACTGGTGGCCTGGAATCATCGCTATCTGGAGCTGTTCAATTACCCGGAAGGCCTGATTGGCGTGGGTCGACCGATTGCCGACATCATCCGCTACAACGCCGAACGCGGATTGTGCGGACCCGGTGAGGCCGAAGTGCACGTAGCGCGGCGTCTGCACTGGATGCGGCAGGGTCGGGCGCACACGTCAGAGCGATTGTTCCCCAACGGACAGGTCATCGAGCTGATCGGCAACCCGATGCCCGGCGGCGGTTTTGTCATGAGCTTTACCGACATTACCGCGTTCCGCGCGGCCGAACAGGCGCTCAAGGGCGTCAATGAAAGCCTTGAGCAGCGAGTGACCGAACGTACTCAGGAACTCTCGCAACTGAACCAGGCACTGACCGAAGCCAAAGGCACGGCCGAAGCGGCCAACGAATCGAAGACCCGTTTTCTGGCAGCGGTCAGCCATGACCTGATGCAACCACTGAATGCCGCCCGCCTGTTCTCCGCCGCGCTCTCGCATCAGGAAGACGGCATTTCCAGCGACGCCCAGCAGTTGATCCAGCATCTGGACAGCTCGTTGCGTTCAGCCGAAGACCTGATCAGCGACCTGCTGGATATCTCGCGCATCGAAAACGGCAAGATCGCCCCGGACCGCCAGCCCTTCCCGCTCAACGCGCTGTTCGACACGCTCGGCGCGGAATTCAAGGCACTGGCGCAGGAGCAAGGCCTGAAGTTTCGGGTCAGGGGCAGTGCGTTGCGGGTGGACAGCGATATCAAGCTGCTGCGCCGCGTGCTGCAAAACTTCCTGACCAATGCATTTCGTTATGCCAGCGGGCCGATCCTGCTAGGTGTAAGGCGTCAGGGTGAACACCTGAGCCTGGAGGTCTGGGATCGCGGACCGGGTATTCCCGAAGACAAGCGCCAGGTGATTTTCGAAGAGTTCAAGCGTCTGGACAGCCATCAGACTCACGCCGCCAAAGGCCTTGGGCTGGGTCTGGCGATTGCTGATGGCCTGTGTCGTATTCTCGAGCATCCGTTGCAGGTTCGTTCCTGGACCGGGAAAGGTAGCGTGTTCAGCGTGCAGGTGCCGCTCGCGTCGGCACAGACGCCGATGCCTGCAAAGCGGGTCGAGATCAATCGTCCGGCCTTGAATGGCACGCAGGTGCTCTGCGTCGATAACGAAGACAGCATCCTGATCGGCATGAACAGCCTGCTGTCACGCTGGGGCTGTCAGGTATGGACTGCGCGCAATCGTCAGGAATGTGAGGTCTTGCTGAACAACGGCGTCCATCCGCAGATCGCGCTGGTGGACTATCACCTGGACGATGGAGAAACCGGCACTGAGCTGATGGCCTGGCTGAGAACCCGCCTCGGCCAGCCGGTGCCGGGCGTGTTGATCAGCGCCGACGGACGCCCCGAACTAATCGCCCAGGTGCACGCCGCCGGGCTCGACTACCTGCCCAAGCCGGTCAAGCCTGCGGCATTGCGCGCGTTGTTGAGTCGGCATGTGAGTTTGAGTTGAGATCGAAAAGATAACTTGAGCCATGTGTTCGGTTCACTGAGTACGCCGTCTGTACCATTTGTGACGCGGAGCGTCACGGGCGGCATGCCCACGCGGAGCGATGGGCACGATCAGTGTAGAGGCGGACTGATCACACCCATCAATTGCCGCTGCGCCGCATCAATCTGATCGTTCCCATACTCTGCGTGGGAATGCCTCCCAGGACGCTCCGCGTCCGCTCTCGAATGTGGCGCAGGGTCATGTCGGCAAACAGAAACGATGCAACTGGGCATCGAGGCGCGGCAGATCGTTCGCGAGATCGGCATGGGTCTGAGGCTGCGACATGGAAGGACCTCCACATGAGCATCAATCTGTAACCCGAGCCGACCTCTGACTGGACAGGCGTTTTTTCAACCGAACAGCCAGTACCCCAACAAGGTCAGGACCAGCACCGCCAACACAGGGCGCAGCACGCGGTAGGCCTTGGGGTTGCTGCGTTTGAACTGCTTGACCTTGCCACTGAAGGTATCGCTGAAACGCTTGCTGAACGCGTACGCCTGATTGATGCCACCGACGCGCTCGTCGTCCAGGTTCTGCGGTGCGGTGGCACGGCCCAGAAAGGCGCTGACGCTGCGGTTCAGGCGGGTCATCAGACGGTTGGTCAGCGGACGCTCGATGTCGCAGAACAGAATCACGCGGGTCTGGGTCGTTTCATTCTTGACCCAGTGCACGTAAGTCTCGTCGAACATGACGTCTTCGCCGTCACGCCACGAGTATTCCTTGCCATCAACAAAGATCCGGCAATCATCGGAGTTGGGCGTGGAAAGGCCCAGGTGATAGCGCAGGGAACCGGCAAACGGGTCGCGGTGTGGATTGAGGTGGCTGTCACCCGGCAACAGGGCAAACATCGCACCCTTGACGTTGGGAATGCTGTTGACCAGCGCAACGGTCTTCGGACACAGCGCTTCGGCCGAAGGCAGCGCCTTGTCGTACCATTTCAAGTAGAAACGCTTCCAGCCTTTCTTGAAGAACGAACCGAAACCGGCATCGTTGTTCTTCTCGGCGGCGCGGATATAGCCTTCGTCGAACAGGTGCATCGCTTCATCACGGATGGTTTCCCAGTTGTCCTTGAGCACATCGAGCTCGGGAAACTTGCTGCGATCCAGGTATGGCTTTGACGGCACGCGGGAAAACAGGTACATCAGCGCGTTATAGGGCGCAAACAGCGCCGAATGGTTCACGAACTGACGCAGCAACGGCAACCGGGCCTGCCCGCGCAGATGCACGTACAGCGTGCTGCCCAGGAAAAGCATCAGGATCAATGCCTTGGCAGCAAATGAAAGGGTCATGAAACTCTCCTTGGAGCGGGCAGACAACGCTGAACGTAACGCCAACAGTCGGTCAATGTGAAGGACCAGAAACGCCAGATGACCTGTAACGATCATCTGGCGCTGAAAAGGTGGCCATCATAAACCCTTGAACCGTCCGCATGAAGCACGCACTGCCCAAGATGTGTTACTGCGACAGCTCCTGGTCAGTGAACAGGTCGCTGAACAACATGCTCGACAGGTAGCGTTCGCCGGAATCCGGCAGGATCACCACGATGGTCTTGCCCTGCATTTCCGGTTTCTCGGCCAGACGCACGGCCGCGGCCATCGCCGCACCACAGGAAATACCGCACAGGATGCCTTCTTCCTGCATCAGGCGACGTGCCATGGCTTTGGACTCGTCATCGGTCACCCGTTCAACCCGGTCGACCAGTGACAGGTCGAGGTTTTTCGGGATGAAACCGGCACCGATGCCCTGAATCTTGTGCGGACTGGGCTTGATCTCCTCACCGGCCATGGCCTGGGTGATGATCGGCGAGCTGTCCGGCTCGACCGCCACCGACAGAATCGGCTTGCGTGCGGTGTGCTTGATGTAGCGCGACACGCCGGTGATCGTACCGCCCGTGCCCACGCCCGCCACCAGCACGTCGATCGCGCCGTCGGTGTCGTTCCAGATTTCAGGGCCTGTGGTCTTCTCGTGAATCGCCGGGTTGGCCGGGTTCTCGAACTGACCGGGCATGAAGTACTGCTCAGGGTTGCCAGCGAGCAATTCCTCAGCCTTGGCGATGGCACCTTTCATGCCTTTGGCGGGCTCGGTCAGGACCAGTTCGGCACCCAGCGCCTTGAGCACCTTGCGACGCTCTATGCTCATGGAAGCGGGCATGGTCAGCATCAGCTTGTAGCCCCGCGCCGCCGCGACGAATGCCAGACCGATACCGGTATTGCCAGAGGTTGGCTCGACGATGGTCATGCCCGGCTTGAGTTTGCCGCTGCTTTCAGCGTCCCAGATCATGTTGGCGCCGATGCGGCATTTTACCGAGTAGCCCGGATTACGCCCTTCGATCTTGGCCAGAATCGTGACACCGCGCGGTGCGATGCGGTTGATCTGCACCAGCGGCGTGTTGCCGATGGAATGGGCGTTATCAGCGTAAATACGGCTCATGAAGATGTCCTTATGCACATCGGTTAAATAAATAAAGCCTATGCCGCCAGCGGTTGGGCGTCCAGTATCACCGAACCGATGCTGCCGAACGCAGTCAACCCTTCACTGCAACCGGAGACTCGTGTCATGAAACGTCGCTACAGTTGGCCGCTATGGACGCTGGCCGCTCTGGTCATTCTGCTGATCGGGATCAACATTGCCCTGCCCTATCTGGTGCGTGACTACCTGAATGACAAACTCGCCGACATGGGTGATTACCGCGGTCAGGTCACTGACGTGGATCTGGCCCTTTGGCGGGGTGCATACCGGATCAAAGGGCTGAACATCGTCAAGGTCGACGGCAAAGTGCCCGTGCCGTTCGTGAAAGCGCCGATCATCGAGCTGGCGGTCAGCTGGCATTCACTCTGGTACGACCACGCCGTCGTCGCCGAGGTTTTATTTATCGACCCGGAAATCAACTTTGTCGATGGCGGCAACAACAAACAGGCCTCCCAGACTGGTCAGGGCACGGACTGGCGCACCCAGTTGAACAAGCTTCTGCCAGTCACCCTCAACGAAGTGCGCATCGGCAACGGACGGATCACATTCAACAACTTCAACTCCACGCCCAAGGTAAAAATCGAGGCCGACCAGGTCAACGCCAGTTTCTATAACCTGACCAATGTGGTGGATGTCGAAGGCAATCGTGACGCCAGCTTCGAAGGCAAGGCGCGCTTGCTGGGGCACGCCAAGCTGGAGAGCACTGCCCGCTTCGACCCGTTTAACAACTTTCAGGATTTCGACTTTCGTCTCAGAGCGACCGGCATTCAGCTGAAAAGGCTCAACGACTTCTCATCGGCCTACGGCAAGTTCGACTTCAATGCGGGCAACGGTGACCTCGTGATCGAGGCTCAGGCCGACAAAGGCCAGTTGAGCGGTTACATCAAACCGCTGCTGCGCAACGTCGACGTGTTCAACTGGCATCAGGACGTCGAAGACAAGGACAAGGGCGTGTTTCGCTCGATCTGGGAAGCGCTGGTCGGCACCAGCGAAACCGTGCTGAAAAACCAGCGCCAGAACCAGTTCGCCACCCGTGTCGACCTGAGCGGCAGCGTCAACCAGCAGGACATCAGTGGCCTTCAGGCGTTCTGGCAGATTCTGCGTAACGCATTCGTACAGGCGTTCAATGCGCGTTATGAGAGCAGCAAGGATTCCTAGTCTTTCTTGTCTGTACGATAAACGCCTGTATTTTCGGCAGCCTTTGAGGGCTGCTGGAGCGCGTCCCATCCAAGGCATGCGAGCGCCAGTGTACGAGGTGTCGCTACGCGCGCATTGCTGTAACGAGTGATGCTCCGCGTGCTGACACCCAGTGCTTGCGCGGCCTGCGACAAAGGCAAACCGGTACGCGCACGCCAGCCTATGAAAATTCGTGTGTTCTCATCAGTTGCAGCCTGCGCCTGAGCGTCAAGATACAACGTATCCGCACCTATCTGGATGTCGGGCTCCGGCCACTCGACCGTCCAGCCGTCATCGCCCACCTGCGCGCTGGCGAATGCATCGGGATCCTGCAAGAGATGAAGCCCTGGCCAGGCATGCAGGTCCTGACTCATATCGAGTATCAACTGCTGATCATTGATAAATGTCAGGGCAAGGCGGTAATTGGGCAAGGCCTGAACATGTTTGAGACGGGGTCGTTTCATGGATGCCATCGCCTCCAGTCCTCCATCAGTGCTTCACGGTGAATACGTATCCATTCGAGCGCTTCCTTCAAAACAGCAGCCGGGGCGTGACCTTTAAGGACTTCTATCCTTTCCAGACCGATCAGTACATCCAGCCCACCTCCAGTCAAATGGACGTGCGGTGGCAAATGATCTTTCTCCCTGAGCTGAATTCTGTATTTATCCCTGAATCTGTGCTTGGTAGACATGCCGCGCATGGTATCGCCAAATTAGCGATACCTGAAACCTGCGTTACAATTTTGCGCAGTCAAACCGTGACGCCCCATTCAAGAACTGAATGGGGCGTCTGCGTTCACAGGGGTCCGGTACGCACGTTATAGTCGGGGCATATTCGCCACTACTACAGCGTGCGGGCTCTTCGCCGCGCATGGACTGCGAGAGGATTCATCGATGAAGTTTGAAGGCACCCCGGCATACGTCGCCACCGACGATCTGAAGCTTGCGGTCAACGCGGCGATCACTCTGGAGCGTCCGCTGCTGGTCAAGGGTGAGCCCGGCACCGGCAAGACCATGCTTGCCGAGCAACTGGCGGAGTCATTCGGCGCCCGGCTGATCACCTGGCACATCAAGTCGACCACCAAGGCCCATCAGGGGCTTTACGAATACGATGCCGTCAGCCGTTTGCGTGACTCGCAACTGGGCGTGGACAAGGTTCACGACGTGCGCAACTACTTGAAGAAGGGCAAGCTCTGGGAAGCTTTCGAGTCCGAAGAGCGCGTGATCCTGCTGATCGACGAAATCGACAAGGCCGACATCGAGTTCCCCAACGACCTGTTGCAGGAACTCGACAAGATGGAGTTCTACGTTTACGAAATCGATGAAACAATCAAGGCGAAACAGCGCCCGATCATCATCATTACCTCCAACAACGAGAAAGAGCTGCCGGACGCCTTTCTGCGTCGCTGCTTTTTCCATTACATCGCCTTCCCGGACCGCACGACGCTGCAACGCATCGTCGACGTCCACTACCCGGATATCAAGAAAGACCTGGTCAGCGAAGCGCTGGACGTGTTTTTCGATGTACGCAAGGTGCCTGGCCTGAAGAAAAAGCCTTCGACCTCTGAGCTGGTGGACTGGCTCAAGCTGCTGATGGCCGACAACATCGGCGAAGCGGTGCTGCGCGAGCGCGATCCGACCAAGGCCATTCCGCCGCTGGCCGGCGCCCTGGTCAAGAACGAACAGGACGTGCAATTGCTGGAACGGCTGGCGTTCATGAGCCGTCGCGGCAATCGCTGATCCTCTTCATTTACCCTGCTACGAAAAAGGGCGACAGCCATGCTGCTCAACCTGTTCAACGAAATGCGTGCGGCCAAGGTGCCGGTGTCCCTGCGCGAGTTGCTGGACCTGATCAATGCGCTGAAACAGCGGGTCATTTTTGCCGACATTGACGAGTTCTACTTTCTGGCGCGCACGATTCTGGTCAAGGACGAGCGCCATTTCGACAAGTTCGACCGGGCGTTCGGTGCCTACTTCAATGGCTTGGAAAAGCTCGACGACCACTTGCAGGCACTGATCCCCGAAGACTGGCTGCGCAAGGAATTCGAGCGTTCTCTGAGCGAGGAAGAACGGGCGCAGATCCAGTCACTGGGTGGCCTTGACAAGCTGATCGAAGAGTTCAAGAAACGCCTGGAAGAACAGAAGGAACGCCATGCCGGTGGCAATAAATGGATCGGCACCGGCGGCACCAGCCCGTTCGGCTCGGGCGGTTACAACCCTGAAGGCATCCGGGTGGGCGACGCAGGTGAACGCAAGGGCAAGGCGGTAAAGGTCTGGGATCAGCGCGAGTACAAGAACCTGGACGATCAGGTGGAACTGGGCACGCGCAATATCAAGGTTGCCTTGCGCCGCCTGCGCAAGTTCGCTCGTCAGGGCGCAGCCGACGAACTGGACATCGACGGCACCATCGACCACACCGCCCGCGATGCCGGCCTGCTGAACATCCAGATGCGCCCTGAGAGACGCAACACTATCAAGTTGCTGCTGCTGTTCGACATCGGCGGCTCGATGGATGCCCACGTCAAGGTCTGCGAAGAGCTGTTCTCGGCCTGCAAGACCGAGTTCAAGCACATGGAGTATTTCTACTTCCATAATTTCGTGTACGAATCGGTGTGGAAGAACAACCTGCGCCGCGGCTCGGAGCGCACCTCGACCCAGGACCTGCTGCACAAGTACGGCGCGGACTACAAAGTGATCTTCATCGGCGACGCTTCGATGGCGCCTTACGAAATCACCCAGCCCGGCGGCAGTGTCGAGCACTGGAACGAAGAAGCAGGCTATGTGTGGATGCAGCGTTTCATGGCCAAATTCAAGAAGATCGTCTGGATCAATCCTTACCCGAAAGACACGTGGGGCTACACAGCCTCGACCCACATCGTCCGCGATCTGGTGGAAGACCACATGTATCCGCTGACACTCCGCGGCCTGGAAGAAAGCATGCGCTACCTGGCCAAATAAGTGGATGTCAGTGTAAAAAAGCCAGTCATCGACTGGCTTTTTTCAACCCGACCAACAGCACTTTCATTTTGTAAATTCGAACTACGCTCAGGTTTCTGACATCCATTCAGACGGTCGTGTGCTGACTGAGTAAGTCGTTCTGCCGTTACTCCATCGTTTTGCCTGAGCAACCGTCGCGACTTCGCGGGTTACTTATGATTGAAACGCTCGGGATCATGCAGCCTTATTTTTTTCCCTATATTGGTTACTTCCAGCTTATTGCCGCAGTGGAGCGCGGACTGGTCTTCGACATCGTCAAATACAAACGCAAGAGCTGGATGAACCGCAACCGGGTACTGGACGGCTACGGGGGGTGGCAGTACATAAAGGTCCCGGTCAGCGCCAGAGACGGGACGCTGATCAAGGACGCCACGATCACCGATTGCAGCGCCGCCCACACACGCATCAGAAACCAGCTGGAACACTACCGCTGCAAGGCGCCTTACTTCAGGCAGGTGATGCAGTTGATCGACCTTACCTTCGACTCAGCGGACATCATTCATATCAGCGATTTGAACACACGCTCATTGAAAGTGGTGTGTGATTATCTGGGTCTGCCGTTCAACTGGAAAACCTGTTCCGAGATGAAGTTTGACTTGCCTGTCATCGAACATGCAGGACAGTGGGCGCTGGAAATCAGCACCTTGATGGAAGCTCGCCAATACATCAACGCCACGGGCGGCCGCGATATATTTGTTTCCGGCGAATGGCAGGAACGCGGTATCGAACTTCGCTTCCTGGAGCCCTCTTCACTCAGTTATAACGTGGTGGCACCTTTCGACTTTATCGAGAATCTTTCGATACTGGACGTTTTGATGTGGAACGATCCTGAAACAGTGCTGGCTTATATACGCAATGAAACAAGGGCCGTCCCATGATCGGCCCAGCAGCATCACCCATGTTTCATGGGTTTTACAGTTTGATGCGGTTCTGCTCAGCCGACGGCTCGCCAAGGGCTGCGCAGAGACGCTGGACGCCGACATCACAGTTCAATAACAGGCTGCCCATGGGCTTTCTTCTGTTTGGGTGAGAACCAGACGGACGCTTAGCGCCAGTCTCTTTCCAGCTGCGGCTTGCGACGTCCGCCGTTCACGACCCAGCCGAGCAACAGCACAAGGCTTTCGATCACCAGCGCCAGCAGCAATGCGCTGATGATGCCCCAGGCGATGACTTCAGGGGCCAGCAGGACTTGCCAGGTGTAGCCGTTGAAGGTCTCGCGACGGATATCGGGATCGGACGACGTGGCGACATAGAAGGCCCGCGAATACCACGGTCCCTGCAGCCCCAGCCACTGACGCTCCAGCACGTGGGTGCGGGTCAGCAAGGTCTCGATGTTATCGGCATCGCTGCGAAACACCGGATCTTCACTGCTGCGATAGTGCTGAATCAGCGCCTGGATATCACCCTTGAAAAACTGCGCAGCGGTGTTGTTGTAGCCCTTGATCGCTTGCTGGGCTTCGATCAGGTGCGCTTCTACACGCTTGCTGTAGTCACTGATGAAGCCGGGTACTTGAACGCCGAACAGCAGACCCGCCGTGAACAGGACCAATCGCAGATAACTTCGCAGCATGAACATCCCTCTTGCGTTGAATTCCGTGTGACCGTGCGCTTATGGCATGACCGGTTCGGTCGAACCCTTGCAGACACATTCGCCCTTGCGCCACAGACTCCACTGGCCCGGCTCGTAAGCGTTCCAGTTTTCGTTCGCGGTCAACGGCTCGGTGGCAATGACTGTGACCACATCATGCGGCGTGGTTTCCGCCTGAAAATCGACAATCACGTCAACGTCCTTCAATCGGGCCGGACCGAAGGGTGCGCGTCGGGTGATCTGGACCAGTTTGGTACTGCAGAAGCAGAACAGCCAGTCGCCGTCGCTCAGCAGGCAATTGAACACGCCTTTGCTGCGGTACTCGCTGCAGGCCTGGATCAGCGTCGGCAGCAGCTGCTCGACCTCGACCGGCTCGGGAAACGCTTCACGCACACGGTTGAGCAGGTCGCAGAATGCCGCTTCACTGTCAGTGTCACCCACGGGTCGATAGAAGGTGACACTCGGGTTGAATTCGGCCAGTTGGCCGTTGTGGGCGAAACACCAGTTGCGGCCCCACAGCTCGCGCACGAAAGGATGCGTGTTGGACAGGCAGACCTTGCCGACGTTGGCCTGACGAATGTGGCCAATCACGACTTCGCTTTTGATGGGGTAACGCTGCACCAGTTGCGCGACTTCCGACTCGCAGCTGGCGGCCGGATCCTGAAACAGGCGCAGGCCGCGGCCTTCGTAAAAGGCGATACCCCAACCGTCGCGATGCGGGCCGGTCTTGCCGCCACGCTGCATCAGCCCGGTAAAGCTGAAAACGATGTCGGTCGGGACATTGGCGCTCATGCCCAGTAGTTCACACATGTTCAGTTTCTCGCTTCAGGACGTTTTGCAGCAGTCATGCGCTGCACGTTGCAGCGCAGGCCAGCGAAGCGCGCGCTACAGACGCGGCTCGACCCGAGCGCCGCGTGCCGAAGTGGCAGGAGACGGTGCAGCGGGTTTGCGAGCGTAACGCTCGTCACTGGCAAACGGATCGTCTTCAGCGTCTGTTTGGACAGGTTCTGCGACCGGCTGCGGTTGACGGGCCTTGCGGCTTCTCTCGATCGGCCAGCGGATCAGTACAAACAGCAGATAAGCACCCAAGGCGAACATGCCGTACATCGCCAGGTCCGAAACGGCAGTCCAGACATTGCTGCCGACCTTGAACATCAGGTCCAGCGCAGTGATGGCAACGGCCGGAGCGTAGGCGTCCTTGAGAGGATCAACCAGCGTCGGTGTGAGCAGCAACACGGCGGCGATGACTCGCAGCGGCTCCTTGAGGTAGCGCCACATCCAGCCGGTCATCAGAAACCATACCAACAGGCAGCCCAGCGCGGCGAAGGCGTAGAGGCTCCAGGCGATCAGATAGTCGTTCTCGGTCATGTCGTCCGTTGGCAAGGCAGGTAAGGAGGCGCTTATGATAACGGCTTTTCACTGGCCCGGCTTGCCTGGGTTGTTCAATCGGCGCAGCGTGTCTTCATAATTCATCTGATTGCCACTTTAAAAGAGAGCCCCGCATGTCCTTTTCGAATGCCACCTCACGCGCCCCGATCGCTCGCAAGGCCGAAGGCTCGGATCCCTACGCCTGGCTGCAGAACCGCGACACCGAAGAGGTGCTCGACTATCTGAAAGCTGAAAACCAGTACCAGGAAGAGCAACTGGCGGACCAGCGCGAGCTGCGTGAAACGCTGTTTCAGGAAATCAAAAGCCGGATTCTGGAAACCGACCTGTCACTGCCCTCGCCCTGGGGTCCGTATCTGTATTACACGCGCACCACAGAGGGCGACGAGTACGCACGCCACTACCGTTGCCCGCGTCCGGCGGATGACTCGAACACAGTCGACGAAAGTCGGGAAGAACTGCTGCTGGACCCCAACGTGCTGGCCGACGGCGGATTCTTTTCACTCGGCGCTTTCAGCATCAGCCCCGACCATCAGCGCCTCGCCTACAGCCTGGACACCAGTGGCGACGAGGTTTATCAGCTCTACGTCAAGGAACTGAGCTCTGGCCAGGTCAGCAGCTTGCCGTTCGAAGATTGTGACGGCAGCATGACCTGGGCCAACGACAGCCAGACGCTGTTCTTTGGCGAGCTGGACGACACCCATCGTCCACATAAGCTGTATCGCCACACACTCGGTAACGGGACCGCTGACCTGGTGTTCAGCGAGCCGGACGGCCGCTTCTTTCTGCACTGCTTCCGCACCAGTTCCGAACGTCAACTGGTGCTGTTGCTCAACAGCAAGACCACCAGCGAAGCCTGGGTGCTGGACGCCGAGCATCCCGAGCAGGCTTTCGTCTGCCTCGCGCCACGCGTCGAAGGCCATGAATACTTTCCTGATCACGGCCTGCTCGATGGCGTCTGGAGCTGGTTCATTCGCAGCAACCAGAGCGGCATCAATTTCGCGCTGTACCACGCTCCCGAGAAGACGACCGGCGTTCCGACCCGTGATGACTGGCAGACGCTGATCCCGCACAGCGATTCGGTGATGCTCGAAGGCGTCGGCCTCAACGCCAGAGGTCTCAGCCTGAGTTTGCGGGAAGGCGGCCTGCCGATCATCGAAATCCGCCCTCAGGATCTGCCCGCCTATCGGGTGCAACTGCCAGACGCGGCGTACAGCCTTTACGTGCAGGACTCGCTGGAGTTCGACAGCCCACGGATTCGCCTGCGTTATCAGTCACTGAACCGCCCGCCGCAGGTCCGGCAGCTGGAACTGGCAACCGGCGCGCAGGTTGTGCTCAAGGAAACGCCGGTGCTGGGCACCTTCGATGCCGATGCCTACGTCAGCCAGCGCCTGTGGGCGACTGCTGCTGATGGGACTCAGGTGCCGATCAGTCTGGTGGTCAAACGCGAACTGGCCGGTCAGGCGACGCCGCTTTATCTGTACGGCTACGGTGCCTATGGCGAAAGTCTGGACCCATGGTTCTCCCACGCTCGTCTGAGCCTGCTGGACCGGGGCGTAGCGTTCGCCATCGCGCATGTGCGCGGCGGCGGAGAGTTGGGTGAAGCCTGGTATCGCAACGGCAAGCAGGAACACAAACAGAACACCTTCGGTGACTTCATTGCCTGTGCCGAACACCTGATTGCCGAGGGGCTGACCCGCTCCGAACAACTGGTGATCAGTGGCGGCAGCGCGGGCGGCCTGTTGATGGGCGCGGTGCTCAATCAGCGTCCTGACCTGTTCAAGGCGGCGATTGCCGAGGTGCCGTTCGTGGACGTGCTCAACACCATGCTTGATCCCGAGTTGCCGCTGACCGTCACCGAATATGACGAATGGGGCAACCCGCAGGAGTCAGAGGTCTACGAGCGCATCAAGGCCTACGCGCCTTATGAAAATATCAGCGCCCAGGCGTATCCGGCCATGCTGGTGATCGCCGGTTACAACGACAGCCGCGTGCAGTACTGGGAAGCGGCCAAGTGGGTAGCGAAATTGCGGGCCACGAAGACCGACGACAACCTCTTGCTGCTCAAAACCGAGCTGGGTGCCGGACACGGCGGCATGAGCGGCCGCTATCAAGGCCTGCGCGATGTGGCGCTGGAATACGGATTCATCTTCAAGGTATTGCAAACCGGCGAATGAACTTGGCACCCAACGCCTGTCTTACTAGCATCGGGGGCAAGGATCTGCCCCCCTCACTGAAGCCTGAACACAAGACCGAACCATGTCAGAACAACTGTCCAACCTGAACAACGCCATACGCGACATGCTGCTGGACTGCGGCCTGTTCGATACCCTGCTGCCTAGCGATTTCCTCGCTGTGGCGGGCTACTTCAGCATCACCGACATCGAAAAGGGCGAAGCAGTGTTTGCCGAAGGTGATGCCGGAACGTTCATGTGCATCATCCATCAAGGCACGGTATCCGTGCAGAAGCTCAACAGTGAAGGCCAGCAGGTCGAAATCGCCACCCTGCGCCGTGGCCGGGCATTCGGCGAGATGGCGGTGCTGGACGGCGAACGTCGTTCGGCCAGTTGCATCGCGGCGACAAGCTGCCAGTTGCTGAACCTGGGTCGCGATTCGCTGGACAAGATGCTCGATGACGCACCGAAGATCGCCGCCAAGATCATTCGCGCCCTGGCCATTTCGCTGTCGCGACGTTTGCGCATGGTCGACGGCCAATTGCTCTCGCAACAGGTGTGAGTTTGTTCATCCGGCGCTAAACTTGCCGACATTCCGCTTTCAATGCGCACACGAACAGGTGACACCATGAGCACGGCCAACCCGCCCTCCAACACTGCCAAGCTGGATCGTATTCTGGCCGACGCTCAGCGCGACCGCGAAATGGGCTACCGCGACAAGGCCCTGCGCATGTATCCGCATGTCTGCGGGCGCTGTGCCCGTGAGTTCGCCGGCAAGCGCCTGAGCGAACTGACCGTTCACCACCGCGACCACAACCACGACAACAACCCGCAGGACGGCTCCAACTGGGAACTGCTCTGCCTGTACTGCCACGACAACGAACACTCCCGTTATACCGATCAGCAGTACTTCTCCGACAGCTCCCTCAGCTCGCCGAAAGCGTCCAAGGCGACGCACAACCCGTTTGCTGCGCTGGCAGGGTTGATGAAAAAGGACGAGTGAAGGGAAAGGCTGCCCTGGTCTTTCACAAAGCATCTGCGTCATCAGACCCATTTGGGACGCAGAGCGTCCCGGAATGCATGCCCACGCAGAGCGTAGGCACGATCATCGTCGGTCGCCTCACACTGATCGTTCCCACGCGTGGTAACGCCTCTCGGGACGCTCTGCGTCCGCGGTTGACGTGGCGCAACCTGACTGAAATGTAATCCCCTCACCGTCCGCCTTGTGGCATCTTTTCGCAAAATCCGCAGGCTGTCCGGCCTGCGCCGAACCGACCGAACGGATACGCCATCATGCTTCCCGGAACATCAAGACGCACCTTCGTGAAAGGACTGACCGCAGGGGGTCTGCTGGGCGGGCTGGGGCTTTGGCGCAGTCCGGTCTGGGCCGCGCCGCGTTCAGGTGAATTACTGGAACTGTCAGGCACCGAATTCGACCTGCTCATCGGCGAAACTCCCGTCAACCTCACCGGCAGCCCGCGCACCGCCATGACGGTCAACGGTGGCCTGCCCGGCCCTCTGCTGCGCTGGCGCGAAGGCGATACCGTCACGCTGCGGGTGAAGAACCGGCTCAAGGACACCACGTCCATTCACTGGCACGGCATCATCCTGCCCGCCAACATGGACGGCGTTCCCGGCCTGAGCTTTGACGGCATCGCCCCGGACGGCCTGTACGTTTACCGCTTCAAGGTCAGACAGAACGGCACCTACTGGTACCACAGTCACTCGGGCTTTCAAGAACAGGCCGGGGTCTACGGGCCGCTGATCATAGACGCCAAAGACCCGGAGCCGTTCAGCTACGAGCGCGAGCACGTCGTCATGCTCACCGACTGGACGGACGAAGACCCGACGCGCTTGATGAAGAAACTCAAGAAGCAGTCCGACTACTACAACCAGAACAAGCGCACCGTGGGCGATTTCATCAACGACGTCAGCGACAAGGGCTGGAGCAAAACCGTCGCCGACCGTGCGATGTGGGCGCAGATGCAGATGGACCCGACCGATCTGGCGGATGTCAGCGGCGCTACTTACACCTACCTGATGAACGGCCAGGCGCCGGACATGAACTGGACGGGCCTTTTCAAACCGGGCGAGCGAATCCGTCTGCGCTTCATCAACGGCTCGTCCATGACCTACTTCGATGTGCGTATTCCTGGCCTGAAGATGACTGTCGTCGCCAGCGACGGCCAGCACGTCAAACCGGTGAGCGTCGACGAGTTACGCATCGCAGTGGCCGAAACCTTCGACGTGATCGTCGAACCTGCCGACGGCGCCTACACGCTATTCGCCCAGTCGATGGACCGCAGCGGTTTTGCGCGAGGCACACTCACCAGCAGGCCAGGCATGAAAGCAGACGTGCCGTCCCTCGACCCGCGCCCATTGTTGAGCATGGAGGACATGGGCATGGGCGGCATGGATCATGGTGCAATGAGCAACGGCAGCATGAATCACGACAGCATGCAGGGCATGGACCACAGCCAGATGGGTCACGACATGCAAGGCATGGATCACAACGCCATGCCCATGAACACTCCACAATCGCACCCGGACAGCGAAACCAACAACCCGCTGGTCGACATGCAGGCCATGGGCACCTCACCCAAACTCGATGATCCAGGCATCGGCCTGAGAAACAACGGCCGCAAGGTCCTGACCTACGCCGACCTGCACAGCGCCTTCGACGACCCGGATGGCCGCGAGCCGAGTCGCACGATCGAGTTGCACCTCACCGGTCACATGGAGAAATTCGCCTGGTCGTTCGACGGCGTGAAGTTCTCCGATGCAGCGCCCCTGAAACTCAAATATGGCGAACGAGTTCGTGTGGTGCTGGTCAACGACACGATGATGACGCATCCGATCCACCTGCACGGCATGTGGAGCGATCTGGAAGACGAGCACGGCAGGTTCAAGGTGCGCAAACACACCATCGACATGCCACCGGGCTCAAAACGCAGCTATCGCGTGACCGCCGATGCCCTCGGGCGCTGGGCGTATCACTGCCATATGCTTTATCACATGGAAATGGGCATGTTTCGTGAAGTGCGGGTAGAAGAATGAAGACTCAAATGTTGAACCAGGTCCCGGGCCACCCTCGCCTGCCGATGGTGCTGATGGGCCTCGGCATGATTCTCACGGCGCAGGCCAGCGCTGCTGACATGCAGGGCATGGACCACGGGATGGATCACTCCAGTCACGCCATGCCAGAAACGCAACCGGTGCAATCCACACCCGACCAGAGTCGAACGCCGATTCCGGCTATCACCGATGCAGACCGGGCGGCGCTCTATACCAGCCACGACGGGCATCAGGTACACGACGCAGCCATCAATTCCTACTTTCTGGCCGAGAAGCTGGAATGGCAGAACGCAAACGACGGCAGTGCGCTGGCCTGGGATCTGTCGGGCTGGATTGGTGGCGACATCGACAGGCTGGTGCTTCGCTCGGAGGGCGAACGCGTGAACGGCAAGACCGAGGAAGCGGAACTGCAGGCGCTTTGGGGACACGCTATCACCTCGTCGTGGGACGTGGTCGTCGGTGCGCGCCAGGATTTCAAACCCGGCGCTCCACAGAGCTGGGCGGCGTTTGGCGTGCAAGGCTCGGCGATTTCCGATCTCGACGTTCAGGCCACCGCCTTTCTCGGTGAAGCCGGCCAGAGCGCTGCACGGCTTGAGGGCGATTACGACCTGACGCTGACCAATCAGCTGATCCTGCAGCCCACTGCCGAAATCAACGCCTATGGCAAGGACGATCCGCAGCGCGGCATCGGCTCCGGCCTTTCGAGCACTGAACTCGGGCTGCGGCTGCGTTACGAACTGCGTCCGGAGTTTGCGCCTTACATCGGCGTGACCTGGAATCGTACCTACGGCAAGACGGCCGACTATGCCCGAGAGGAAGGTGAGGACGTCAACGACGCGCGGCTGGTGGTCGGGGTACGCATGTGGTTCTGACGCCGGGCAGTCTTGTATAATCGGCGGTTTTCCCCAGAGCACCCTTCCCGTGGCCAACAAACGTTATGCTTGCATCGGTCTGTACAACCCCAAGTCCCCGGAAAACGTCGGCTCCGTGATGCGCGCCGCTGGCTGCTACGGCGTGGCTTCGGTGTTCTACACCGGCAAGCGCTACGAGCGGGCGCGGGACTTCATCACCGACACCAAGAAGATCCATCAGGACATCCCGCTGATTGGCATCGAAGACCTCAAGAGCATTCTGCCGCTGGGCTGCATTCCGGTGGCCGTCGAGCTGGTCGAAGGTGCAAGGGCGCTGCCGGAGTACACGCATCCTGACCGGGCGCTGTATATCTTCGGCCCGGAGGACGGTTCGCTGGATCAGGACATTCGTGACTGGTGCGAAGACGTGGTCTACATCCCCACCGAGGGGTGCATGAATCTGGCCGCCACGGTCAATGTCGTGCTGTATGACCGCATGGCAAAGGGCATCAATACCCGCTCCGGCCCGCAGTTCGGTCGTGAGAAGGTCGATCCGTCCAGCGAAGGTTGAAGCAAAAGCATTGAACCAGTCTCGCTGACGGGCAGTCAGTTTCTCTGAACCGACTTACACCACTCTGGAGAGCCACCATGCGCGACACCCCGATTATCGAGCGTATCGACACACCCGAGCCGTTTCAGCCGCATCCCGATCAGAACGTCCAGGGCTGGGAGCGTATCGGCTCGCTGGCAGGCGGCGTCCTGATGATGGGTAAAGGCGTGCGTCGCGGCGGATTCCTGGGTCTAATTCAACTGGCCATTGGCGGCGCGGTTCTGGCACGTGGCATCACCGGTCACTGTTCGGCCAAGAGCCTGATGGAAAAAGGTCGCAGCGACCTGCAAAGCGCACGCTCCACCATCGAACGTGCCGGCGCAGAGCTGAGCGAGCTGCAAGCCAATGCCGAGAAAGCCGTGAAAACCGCGACCGTCAACGGCATCGACGCACTCACCGAGCCCAAGTCCGGCGTCTGATCACTCAGCCCGCACGAAAGATCAGGTGATCCTCCCAGTCGTCCTCGGCCACGCTCAACTCACTGAGCATGCGTCCTGACTGGGAGATACGCTCGTGATGCACCGCATCGCGATCACCGCATACCAAGTGATGCCAGAGCGGCAAGTCCTTGCCCTCGCTCACCAGCCGATAGCCACAGGTCGGCGGTAACCATTTGAATTCATCTGCCTGACCGGGCGTGAGCTGAATACAGTCCGGCACCGAAGCACGGCGGTTTTCGTAGTCCGAACACTGGCAGGTCTTCAGGTCCAGCAGCTTGCAGGCGATACGCGTGTAATACACGCTGTTGTCTTCTTCATCTTCCAGCTTTTGCAGGCAGCACAATCCGCAGCCATCGCACAACGACTCCCACTCGGTGCTGTCGAGCTGATCGAGTGTCTTGCGGATCCAGAAGGGTTCAACTTTGGCGGCCATGGTTCGGACAACGGTATCGGCTGTGGAAAAGGCCGCCAGTCTAGTGGCACATCGAGTGCGGGCCAAGCACTTGCGACTGCCGGTAGCGAAGCCCTTGTCAGCAGGAAGGCAAAACAGTAGCGTTAGAGCGCTTTCAATGCGCCTACGCGATGCTTGCCGACAACGGCCATCGAGTCACGCTCCCTTTGCCCTTCTCTTCTTCAGGACTCTCATGAGCACAAACTCTCGCGTCGCAGAACATGCCATCGACCCGCAATTCACCGAGCGCTGGTCGCCCCGCGCCTTTACCGGCGAAAGCATTCCCGAGGAAACCCTGCTGAGCTTTTTCGAAGCCGCACGCTGGGCACCTTCGGCCTACAACTCGCAGCCGTGGCGGTTTCTGTACGCGCGTCGCGATACGCCGAACTGGGAGCGTTTCCTGACCCTGCTGAACGAGTTCAACCGCGGTTGGGCACAGTATGCCTCGGCACTGGTGATCGTCATTTCCAAGACCACCTTTACCGCACCCGGCGCGACCGAAGAAGGCCCGGCGCTCTGGCACACATTCGACACCGGCTCGGCGTGGGGTTATCTGGCGCTGCAGGCCAGCCTGAGCGGCTGGCATACCCACGGCATGGCCGGGTTTGATCAGGATCTGACCCGCAAGGAACTGAAAATCCCCGAAGGCTATGCCCTGCATGCCGCCGTTGCAGTGGGCAAACTGGGCGACAAGTCGACCCTGCCGGAATACCTGCAAGGCCGCGAAGCCCCAAGCCCGCGCCTGCCGGTCGCGCAACTGGTGGCCGAGGGCGATTTTTCGCTGTAATACGCGTCCGAATGTGACGCTATCTCGTAGCAACCACCGGACCGTGGGAGGCGGCTTGCCGGCGATGCATTTTTTCAGTCGACGTTCATTGACTGGTCTGACGCTTTCGCCGGCAAGCCGCCTCCCACATCAGACTCAAGTCCATCAATACCCGCGTGAAAAATCCACTTCCCCGCGCAACGCCTCACCGGCGTTGAACGCTTTCAGGTTTTCGACGAACAGGTCCGTCATGGCCACCGGTGATGTCGGTGCGGAGCTGTGTCCGGTCAACAGCAGGCCATAGGCCGTCCAGAACGGATGACGCTGGGGCAACGGCTCCTGCCGGCAGACGTCAATCACAGCCCCCGCCAGATGCCCTTCCTTCAAGGCTTCAACCAGATCGGCATCGACCACGGCTGCGCCACGCCCGACGTTGAGGAACAACGCAGTGGGCTTGAAGCTGGCAAACAGCTTGGCGTCATACAGGTCCTGAGTGTCAGGCGTATTGGGCAGCAGATTGATGACGTAATCCATGTCGCCAACCAGATTGTCGATATCGGTCAGCGCCGACACCTCGACAAAAGGCGCCTGGGTACGCGCCTCCGAGGCCACACCGAACACCTGCACACCGAACGGCACCAGAAACTCGGCCACGCGCTGACCGATATCACCGGCACCGACGATCAGCGCCTTGCGTCCGGCCAGGCTCTGGCCCGGACGATTGTCCCACTTGCGTTCAACCTGACTCATCAGACGCGCCAGCACTTCACGCTCGTGACCGAGCATGTACGTCAGCACAAACTCGGCCATGACCTGCCCGAAGATCCCAACGGCACGGGTCAGGCGATAGTCACGGGAAAGGCCCGGGATCAGCAGCGGCGTGATGCCCGCCCAAGTGGATTGCAGCCACTGGGGTTTGTGCCCCTGGCGCAGCAGGTTGGCCATCAGATCGGGCTGTCCCAGCCAGACCGGACAGTCGCTGGCCATGCGGGACAGCTCAGCCGAATCGCCGCTGCTCAGGACTTCCAGATCAGGCGCAGCCTTGCGCAGCAACTGGGTGTAAAGGGGGTAATCGTGCTCGGCAATCAGGACGCGCATGCTTCAGAAACCTTAAAAACGGGACAGACGACCCACGCCAGACGCGGGCCGCTTCAAACGTGGAGACCGATCACATCGGATCGTTGCGACGCAGCAGCTCTTCGGGCAGATGCTCGATGTACTCGTCTTCGGCCGGTGGCATCTGCAAGTGATAGCCCTGAGCGTCGAGGTTTTCCAGCACCTTGTGGATGTCCTCACGCGCCAGCGCCCGCTCGGGGCTGAGCACCAGATCAAACGCGTGATACGGCGTGCCGAACGCCGCCAGCAACTCTGGCGGTACACGCTTGAGCACGTCGCTTTTCAGGACATACAGGTACATTTCATTCTTTTTCGGACTGCGGTAGATCGAGCAGATACGCTTCAAGGCTGTTCTCCCGGCGTTGCCAGGCTGTCGAGCAGCGCCTGGCCCATCAGTTCGCGACGCCAGCCACGCAGCGAATCAGGCAATTGGTAAGGACCATCGGGGTAGCCGCTCTTGAGCAGCGCTTCGAGGGTCTTCTTGCGCAACATCAGCTCGGGCGCCATGTCCAGTCGTTCGGCGAACTCCTGGCCAATGGCACGCAGACGCTTGAGCGAACCGGCAGCATCGACAGGCAGAGGCTCGGGCAACGCCTGTGGCCACTCTTCGGGCGGCACGCTGGCGGCGGTCTTGATCAGTTCGAGCAGGAATTCGCCATCCTGACGCACGGTGCGCGGGTGCATGTCTTCGATGCGGGCCAGCGCGCCGAGGTTATCCGGCTGGGTCTTGGCCAGCGGCCAGAGCGAGTGCTCACGCACGATGCGGTTGCGCGGCACGTTGCGGGCACGGGCCTGCACTTCGCGCCAGGCACACAAGCCACGCAATACTGCCAACTGGGCACGGGACAGCTTCCAGGCCAGCTTGGCTTCGCGATAGACCTCATAAGGATCGATCTCACGACGCAGGTTGGCAACCAGCTCCGCGCCGTCCTCGAGCAGCCACGCGAACTTCTCGTCGCAAAGGCGCGGACGCAGGACAGTGAACAGCTCGGCAAGGTGCACCGCATCTTCGGCGGCATAACTGATCTGGGTCTCGGACAGCGGACGCTGCAGCCAGTCCGAACGGGTCTCGCCCTTGGGCAGGTCGATGTTGAGGACCTCCTGCACCAGACGCGAGTAGCCCATGGAAAAACCGAGGTTCAGGTAGGCGGCTGCCAGCTGGGTGTCGAACAGCGGAACCGGCAGGCTGCCGGTCAGGCGCAACAGCACCTCGAGGTCTTCGCTGCACGCGTGAACGACCTTGATGACGTCAGGGTTCTCAAGCAGCGCAGACAGCGGCGCCCATTCGTTGATCAACAACGGATCAATCAGCCAGGCACGCGAACCGTCGCCGATCTGCAGCAAGGCAGCAATGGGGTAAAAAGTGTCGACCCGCATGAATTCGGTGTCGAGCGCAACGAACGGCAGAGACTGCCACTGAGCGCAATGCAGGGCGAGGCTGTCGTCGTCGCGAATCCAGTGAATATCGATGGCCACACGGCTCTCCCTTGAACAATGGCGCGCAGTATATATCGCCGCCGGGTGTTATCGCGCATCTGTCGTCCCGGTCATGCGCATCTTGATGAAAATGATTGCAGTAATGCCGCAAACCCGATGCTGCCTGCGCAGTGATCAGCCTCATTGAGCGCTGGCTGCCACCTCGCTGCGGCACCCGGCAAACAGGTCCAGCGCGGGGTTGTAGACCTTGGTGTCGACTTTCAACAGGCCCAACATGGAATGAAAGAGATTGTCCTGGCTGAGCGGCGTATTGCGTTCCTTGGCCAGGCATTGTGGCGTGACTGCGTAAGAACGCTGGTAGCTTTCCGACAGCCAGATCAGCATGGGCACATGTTTTTGCTGGTCAGGCGCCAGCAGATACGGCGTGCCGTGCAGAAACAGGTTGTATTCGCCCAGCGATTCGCCATGGTCGGACAGGTAGATCATCGCGGTGTCGACCTTGTCCTGATGAGCGCGCAATACGTCTATCAGTTTCGATAGCACGTGGTCGGTGTACAGCAGCGTGTTGTCGTAGCCGTTGACGATACTGTCGCGGCTGCAGTTGTTCAGCGCGTTGCTTTCACACACGGGCGTGAATTTTTCATATTCCTTCGGATAGCGCTTGTAGTATTCCGGCCCGTGACTGCCCATCTGGTGCAGGACCAGCACCGTATCCTTGTCCAGACTGTTGATGAAGCCTTCCAGGCCCTGCAGCAGAATCTCATCGCGGCATTCGTGGTTATTGCACAGCAGCGGATCCTTCAGGTTGCTGACATCCTGAAAGGCGACACGGTCGCAGGTGCCCTTGCAGCCGGCCTGGTTGTCGCGCCACACCACCTGGATTCCGGCGCGCTGGAGCACATCCAGCAGCCCTTCCTGATTGTGGGCCTTGGTGCCGTCGTAATCCTTGCGCCCCATATTGGAAAACATGCACGGCACTGACACCGCCGTTTCGGTGCCGCACGAATACACGTCGGTAAACGCCACGAGGTCGCGCTCGTTGCTCAGGTTGGGCGTGGTATTTCGACCATAGCCCAGGATGCCGAAGTTTTCGGCCCTCGCACTTTCACCGACCACCAGTACGGTCAGTGACTTGCGGGTATGCGCGGCCATCTCGGCAGAGCGCTTCGCGTCCTCGCCGAGCTTCACGAATGGGCGTCGGGCAGACATGACCTGCTCATTCAGATAACCCACCGATGCGCCAATATAGTTGCTGGGCACCACCATCAGGCGCAGCTCATGGTGGTTGCGAAACAGTGAAGAAAGCCCTTGGTAGTTGGCCAGTGCAGCCCCCCCGATGGCGAGACTGCAAACGACGCCCACGACCAGTTTGCTGAACAGTTCACGGTGCCAGCGGCGGTAATTGATCGGGGTTTTCCACAACAGCAGGGACGGCAGGATGCCCAGTAAAAGGATGTAGCCAATCAGCTTGAGAGACAGCAGGCCCTGTACCTCGGTGACATTGGTTTCGGCAAAGTTGCGAAACATGCCTGCATCGATCATCACACCGTATTCGGTCATGAAGTAGGCGACGCCTGCGCTGATCATGAACATCAGAATCAGCACGGGTTTCAAGACGCGTCTGAACGCCACCAGCGTCAGGCATATATTGAATACACAGAAGAGCATGACAACGAAGGCCACGCGCATTGCGATGCCTTTAGTGTCAGAACTGGTGATTGCAATCAGATGCTGCCAGAGATTGAGATTGAAGAACGACAGTAAAAAAACGCTGGCCAGTAATGTGACGGCCTCTGGTCTGACACTTCTGATTTTCGACATCGCACTCTGCTTATCTGATTGATATGTACCGGGTGATACCTGAGCCCGCCAACTTCCCCGGTCGGGCGGACTGTAAGCAGCGCCCTATCAATTTTATGTGAAAAGTGTGCGAACGCCCGGTTGGATTAAGTTTATTTCACGGCGAGACAGGCAGGATTCAGGCAAACCGCTGATTACCCTCATAAAAAAACGCCCCCGCAAGCAGGCTTGCGGGGGCGTAGTTGACACTTTCCAGTCAATCAGACCGAACGGCGGCGATAGGCCCGGTAGTCCGGCAGCCAGAAGTTGCGTTCGATAGAGGCCAGCAACACCTCTTCGGTGGTTTCCAGCGCCAGCCCTTCAGCCTGAGCCTCTTTGGCGACTGCCAGCGCGATCTTGCGGCTGACCTGCTGGATTTCCTTGAGCGGCGGCAGCACCGCGTCGCCCTGCCCTGTCACCATCGGCGAGCATTCGGCCAATGCGTTGGACGCTGCCATCAACATACGATCAGTGATGCGCGTGGCTTTACAGGCCACTACGCCCAGACCGATGCCAGGGAAGATGTAAGAGTTGTTGCACTGTGCGATATGCACGGTGCGTCCGTTGATCTCGACCGGAGCGAATGGACTGCCGGTGGCGACCAGTGCATTGCCGTCGGTCCAGCGCAGGATTTCTTCCGGCGTGGCTTCGACCTTGGAGGTCGGGTTCGACAGGGGCATCACCAGCGGTTTGGCGCAGTGCTTGTGTACCTCGCGAATGACCTGCTCGGTGAACAGACCCCGCTGGCCCGACACACCGATCAATACGGTGGCGCCAGCGTGGGTGACCACGTCCAGCAGCGTCGGGAACGCGTCGGAGCCCGAGATCCAGCGAGACACGTCGGCCGTCTTCTGCGCCAGACGCTTCTGGAAGTCCAGCAGATTGTCCATGCCATCGGTCAACAAACCAAAGCGATCGACCATGAAGATACGCTGACGGGCTTCGCTTTCGCTCAGGCCTTCGATCTGCATCGCCGCAATGATGTGCTCGGCGATCCCGCAACCGGCGGAACCTGCACCGACGAACACGACTTTCTGCTGCCCGAGGGTTTCGCCCTTGGCCTTGCAGGCCGCCAGCAAGGTGCCCACGGCGACCGATGCGGTGCCCTGGATGTCGTCGTTGAAGCAGCAGAGCTCGTCGCGGTATTTCTCCAGCAACGGCATGGCGTTGGACTGGGCAAAGTCTTCGAACTGCAACAGCACGTCCGGCCAGCGACGCTGGACAGCATCGATGAAGAGGGCGATGAAGTCTTCGTACTCCTTGCCCGACACGCGCTCGTGACGCCAGCCCATGTACATCGGGTCGTCGAGTAGTTCGCGATTGTTGGTGCCCACATCGAGCACGATCGGCAAGGTGTAGGCCGGGCTGATGCCACCGCAGGCGGTGTACAGCGACAGCTTGCCGATCGGGATGCCCATGCCGCCGATGCCCTGATCGCCCAGGCCAAGAATGCGCTCGCTGTCGGTAACCACGATAATCTTGATGCGGTCCTTGGTGGCGCTGCGCAGGATATCGTCGATGCGGTCGCGTTCAGGGTAGGAAATGAACAGACCGCGGTGCGTGCGGTAGATCTTGGAGAATTCCTGACAGGCCTGGCCGACCGTCGGGGTGTAAATGATCGGCAGCATTTCGTCCAGATGCGAGTCCAGCAACCGGAAGAACAATGTTTCGTTGTTGTCCTGGATCGAGCGCAGGTAAATATGTTTGTCCAGATCGGTCGCACATTGCTTGTACTGACTGTAGACCCGCGTAACTTGCTCTTCGATCGTCTCTACGTTCTGCGGCAGCAGCCCGATCAAATTGAATTCGACCCGCTCTTGCGGGGTAAAGGCACTGCCCTTGTTCAGCAGGGGCATTTCCAGCAGTGAAGGTCCTGCGTAGGAAATATACAAAGGTCGCGAAGTGTTGGTCATTTTTTCTGATCGCCTTTTTCGTCTACTCATTGATTCTGTGCGTCGACCGGGGCGGGCAGCCTGGCTTTTCTTCTTTTTCTTTATGTGCCAGTTCGTTCAGGCCATACCGGACAGGATTCGGTGTTTTAAGTCAGGGCCACATCTTACTCGTCTGAAGGCCGATTGCGGCATTTTGTCGCGTAGAGAATGGCAAGATGATGCTACCGATTCAACAAGCAGACATGCTTTCGCGCCTTGCGCGGAGACGGCGCGGCCGGGCATCTTTACCGCTCATTCGATGATTGCGAGACCAGCATGCCTGACCATAAGCCCTTCGCCGCCTTTCTGTTCGACATGGACGGCACCCTGCTCAACTCAGTGATCGCCGCCGAGCGCGTGTGGGCGAAGTGGGCACAGAAACACGGGCTGGATGTAGACCGCTTCCTGCCGACGATTCACGGCGTAAGAAGCATCGACACGGTCCGCAAGCAAAACATTCCAGGGATCGACGTGCAGCAGGAAGCGGATGCCATTTCACAGGCCGAAATCGAAGATGTGGAAGGCGTGGCCGCCATAGAGGGCGTGGCTGATTTCCTGGCCTCGTTGCCCGCCGACCGCTGGGCAGTCGTCACCTCTGCCCCGCTCGCACTGGCGCAAGCGCGTATGAAGGCCGCCGGCCTCACGTTGCCTGACGTCGTCATCACCGCCGAGGATGTAACACAGGGCAAACCCGCACCGGATGGTTTTTTGCTGGCAGCAAAGCGGCTGGGCGTGGAACCCGCGCAATGCCTGGTGTTCGAGGACGCGCCGGCCGGTATCGCGGCGGGCAAGGCTGCGGGCGCGCCAGTGGTAGTGATCACCGCAGCGCATCTGCATCCTTATGAAGCACAGGGCTGGACCCTGCCAAACTATCTGGGCTTGAAGGTCGGTGTCGAGAACGGGCAACTCATCCTGAATTCATGAACCCCTGAAGCGTGCAGCGGGTCGGCTCACTGATCGAAAACACTGAACCATGGTTTTCACTATCGGCTCAGAAATAGCGAATACGAGAGGTATCTGATTATTGGAGACAAGCATGTCCGACCCAACGAGTAACACATTCATGTCCAATCTCGCGTTCTTCGACCTCCTGCTTGAACAGTTCAGAGGTGCTGAAGGCGAACTGCCCATGGCAACGGCCTATCTGAGCCAGGCGATTACTGAAGATGATCCTGTCCACAAGGCAGCGCTCATCCGGATCGCCAAGGAAAAGATCAAGAACGCACGGGTTCTTGCGTCGATTCTGCTGGAACTGGCCAAAGGTCACACGTCGAACCTTTCCGGGACATCTGAGAGCGCCGATTTCGGTGCCTTGCTCAAAGGTAAGGGGATTATCAGCAACCCACTGGAAGCGACTGAAGCTTCGGCAGAGCAGATGGATGACAATCCGCAGCAGCCCTCAACCAAAGTGCGTGACGTCGCGCAGCTTGGTCACTATCTGCGCTCGAACATTGCCACAGAGGAAAAGCAGATAGCCGTCTATGAGCAACTCACGTCCCTTACTTCAGACAGTCACTTCATCAGCGCCCTGAATCAAGCCAAACGACGTCAGGTGAAGCATTTGAACGAGTTCGAAGCGATGCTGAAAAAAATCAGACGCTGAGCGATCCATCACCAGAGGCCCCGGTGTTACCGGGGCGTTGTGCGTTGTATTGAATCACTGGAACGCGCTACTTCTTGGCAATCATTCCAATAGTGAAACCATCTACCGCAGCGATCCTGCCACGCCACAGTACTCCGGATTCGCAGATCGGATTTCCGTCGCTTGAGTAGGTCTGGCAATCCTTGAGGTGAATAAAGTGAAAAGCGGGTGTGTCTTCAGACGAGTCGCCAGGCTTGAACGAAAGAATCATTTCCTTCATTGAGGCGTCGGCACCGTTCGCAAACTGGGTGAACGGAGCGGAAATGTCCTCGGCCAATTGTTCGAAATAGGCATCATGGGAAATAAGATTACCTGACACAAGGTTGCCACCGACCGTCAGGGTCACGCCCATTTCTACTTTAGTGTTGGCAACAAATTTGACCAGCCACTGCAGCAGCCAATCGATCTGCTTGCCCTGCCACTTGATCTGGGCAACGACATCGTCGTGGTTCTGGTTGGGAGAAGGTTGCGCTTGCTGGGTTTGATCGACGTCCGACATCTGAAAGCTCCTGGCTTCACATAACGTGAACCCAAGGTATAGATCACATCGGCTGAAAGCGAAACCCGGTCAGCAGGTAATTCCTCTTTGCATCGCGATACATCACGCATCACTTGAACTGGCGAGTTGGGAAATTACATCAGGACAGTCTCGACACTCGATTTTCCTGCCATTGCACAACCGCAACTTCAGCCAAAACCTGTGAAAAATTAACTGCGACACAACGCCGCATTCGGGTATCGTTTGATAAATTGCAACAAATTGTATCAATACCCGCCAGGCAAGCCTTGGTCAGAACCCGTATAGAAACCGATTGATAAGGGGGTCCGCGTTGGATCTGTCGTCTGCTGCCTGGGTGTTTCACGACACCCGTCTGATTGTCTGCTGCCTGATTGCAATCGCTACGATCATCGTGTTGATCAGTGCCACCAAACTCCCGCCTTTTCTGTCGATTCTGGTCGGTACGTTCATCGCCGGGATAGGCGCAGGGCTGCCCGCCGAAGCCGTCGCCAAAGCGTTCAGCAAGGGCGCGGGTGGTATTTTGGGCGAGGCCGGCATCATCATCGCCCTGGGTGCCATGCTCGGCGCACTGATGGCCGAGTCCGGGGCTGCGGACCGCATCGCATCTACCCTGCTAGGCCTGGGCAAGGGCAAGATGCTGCCGTGGGTCATGGCTGTGGTGGCGATGGTTATCGGCCTGCCGCTGTTCTTCGAGGTCGGCCTGGTGATGATGGTGCCGATCATCTTCGTCATGGCGCGACAGTCCGGTCAGCCACTGCTGAAAATCGCCATCCCGGCGCTGGCCGGCATGACGACACTGCACGCGCTGATGCCTCCCCATCCCGGCCCGCTGATCGCGGTCAGTGCGCTGCACGCCGATCTGGGGCTGACCATGCTGCTGGGGCTTTGCGTTGCGATCCCTGCGGTGATTCTTGCAGGTCCTCTTTACGGCAACTGGCTGTCAAAGCGCATGCACATCGAAGAGCCTGCCGATCTGGGCAAGCTATTCAGCGCCAAACCTGACGTCAGCCGCCAGCCAGGCTTTGGCACGTCGTTGCTGATCATCCTGCTGCCGGTGATTCTGATGCTGGGCAGTACGCTCGCCAAGGTGGCGATGGAGCCTGAAAACAGCTTCGCGCTGACCTTGAAATTCCTCGGTGAACCGCTCGTTGCACTGAGCATCGCCGTGCTGGCGGCAACCGTGTGCCTGGGCTGGGCCAATGGTCTTTCTCGTGAACACGTCGGCGGCACCTTGCGCAAAAGCCTGGCGCCGATTGCCGTGCTGCTGCTGACCATCGGTGCCGGTGGAGGCCTGAAGCAAACGCTCCTGGATGCAGGTGTCAGCCAGACCATCAGCAAAGTGGCCGAAGGCGCGCACATGCCGTATCTGCTGCTGGCCTGGCTGATTGCCGTTGCGCTGCGTCAGGCCACCGGCTCCGCCACCGTGGCGACGACTACGACAGCAGGCATCCTGGCTCCGATGATGGCCGGTCTGGCCCCCGTCGAGGCCTCGCTGGTGGCGCTGGTGATCGGGGCAGGCTCGGTGTTCTTCTGCCACGTCAACGATGCAGGCTTCTGGATGGTCCGCGAATACTTCGGCCTGCAGCTGAAACAGACGCTGTGGGTCTGGTCGGTGCTGCAGACCATCGTGTCGGTGGTCGGTCTGGTGGGCACGTCGCTGCTGTGGTATTGGCTGACATAAGAGATGACGGTATGACTGCTCAGCTTGCGCTATGTCAGACGGACACCCGCCTCTCGTTCCCACCCTGCTGATACTCCCTCGGCGTGCAACCGAACTCGCGGCGGAACACGGTATGCAGGTACTGCGCCGAGGTGAAGCCGCAATCGCGGGCAATGTCGGCGATGGCCGAATCGGTGTTCTCCAGCCCGCTGGCCGCTGCGGCGAGCTTGAAGCGCAGGATCTCGTCATGGACGCTGCAGCCCCGCACCTTGCGAAAGTGCGATTCCAGCGAAGAGCGCGAGATTCCGACATAGGCTGCCACTTGCGCAGTCTTGATGCCTTGGCACGCGTACTGGCGGATGAACAGCAGCGCCTGCATCACATACGGATCGCCCAACGGTTGGTGCAGGCTTGAAGCCTGAACATTGATCGCATCGGGCGGTATCAGAATCTGCGTCCCGGCGGACGGCATGCCGTGCAGCATTTGATGCAGCAGGTGCGCAGCTGTCCGGCCCATGGTTTCGGTGCCCTGGATCACCGAACTCAGTGGCACTCGGGTCAGGGTGCGGGTCAGCGGATCGTTGTCGATGCCGATCAGCGCCACCTGCTCCGGCACGGCAATGCCAGCCGTAAGACAGGCTTGCAGCAACTGCCGGGCGCGGGCATCACTGACGGCGATGATGCCAATCGGCTTGGGCAGGCTTTGCAACCAGGCGATCTGCTGCTCGACGGCGCTGTCCCAGAGCGGCGCGCTGGTGCCCATGCCACGATAGATATCGACGTGCAGCCCGTCGCGCTGCAGCAGCCTGCGAAACGCCTTCTCACGCTCCTGCGCCCAGCGATTGGCCTGTGACTCCGGCAGGCTGAAGCAGGCGAAACGGGTCAGCCCCGCTTCTATCAGATGCTCGTACGCCAGCTTCATCAGCGCGTCATTGTCAGTGGCGACATAGGGGATGCCCTTCGGATACGCCCGGGCATCCTGATAACTGCCGCCCACCGCCACGACGGGCAATTTGATCCCGGCCAGCGCTTCGCCGATCAGCGGATCATCGAAGTCGGCAATGATCCCGTCACCCTGCCAGCGCTCGATACCGCGCAGTCGACAAAGGAAGTCCTCCTCAAGGAAAAGGTCCCAGGATGCACGGGTGCTGCTCAGGTAATTGCCGATGCCACTGATGATGCCGCGGTCGTAGATCTTGCTGCCATTGAACAGCAGCGCGATGCGGTGAACGGGAGGGACAGTTTTCATTGTTTTTATACTGCGTCTTTAAACAGCGCGTTTAAACACAGCCTAGGCGTGCAGGACGCGAATCTCAACTCAAAATCGCACTGCCTGTTGGTGACTTTCATAATCAATGGCAACAGGGCCGTTGCTAGTATCGGGAAACCGCCAAGAACAATAAGGAACACGCCCATGTCGTACTTCCCCACTGTCGACAGGATCGTCTATGAAGGTCCTGCCAGCGATTCGCCCTTCGCCTTTCACCACTACGACGCCGACAAGCTGATCCTCGGCAAGCCCATGCGCGAGCACCTGCGCATGGCGGTCTGCTACTGGCACACCTTCGTCTGGCCAGGCTCGGACGTATTCGGTGCAGGCACCTTCAAGCGCCCCTGGCAGCACGCTGCAGGCCCGATGGAGCAAGCCATCGGCAAGGCTGAAGCGGCCTTCGAGTTCTTTTCCAAACTGGGCATCGACTACTACTGCTTCCACGACACTGACGTGGCGCCGGAAGGCAGCTCGCTGAAGGAATACCGCAACAACTTCTCGCAGATGATCGATCACCTGGAGCGCCATCAGGAAGAGACCGGCATCAAACTGCTGTGGGGCACGGCCAACTGTTTCAGCAACCCGCGCTTTGCCGCCGGAGCCGCCAGCAACCCGGACCCTGAAGTGTTCGCCTTCGCCGCCGCACAAGTGTTCAGCGCCATGAACGCCACCCAGCGCCTCAAAGGCTCGAACTACGTACTGTGGGGCGGCCGCGAAGGCTACGAAACCCTGCTCAACACCGACCTCAAACAGGAACGCGAACAACTGGGCCGCTTCATGCGCATGGTGGTCGAGCACAAGCACAAGATCGGTTTCAAGGGCGATCTGCTGATTGAGCCCAAGCCGCAGGAGCCGACCAAGCACCAGTACGATTACGACAGCGCCACCGTATTCGGTTTTCTGCAGCAGTTCGGCCTGGAGAACGAGATCAAGGTCAACATCGAAGCCAACCACGCGACGCTCGCCGGGCATAGCTTCCACCACGAAATTGCCACGGCGGTCTCGCTCGGGATCTTCGGCAGCATCGACGCCAACCGCGGCGATCCGCAGAACGGATGGGACACGGACCAGTTTCCCAACAGTGTTGAAGAGATGACTCTGGCCACGTACGAGATTCTGAAAGCTGGCGGCTTCAAGAATGGCGGCTTCAACTTCGACTCCAAGGTTCGTCGTCAGAGCCTGGATGAAGTGGATCTGTTCCACGGCCATGTCGCGGCCATGGACGTCCTGGCGCTGTCATTGGAACGCGCAGCCGCAATGGTGCAGAACGACCAGCTTCAGAAATTCAAGGATCAACGTTACGCCGGCTGGCAGCAGCCGTTGGGCAAAGCCGTGCTGGCGGGCGAGTTCAGCCTGGAGTTGCTGGCGCAGAAAGCGTTCGCCGACGAACTGAATCCTCAAGCGGTCAGCGGTCGACAGGAGATGCTCGAAAACGTGGTCAACCGGTTCATCTACCGCTGACCAAAAGCTGCAATGGCTAGACTTTGGAGAGTTCGCAGGCTCGGCGAGACGGTTACATTCTCGCGACAAATCTCTGCTCGCAACGCCACGCGACTCTCTACAGTTTTACCGGCAATTCCTTAAACGTCAGGCAGTGTCTTTCAAACAACAATAAAAGGACGCACCACCATGAAAAAGCTACGACTCACGTTACTCGCCAGCGCGCTGGCCCTGCTCTCTCTTCCGGCCATGGCCGATTCCGCCAATCCGAAAATCGGTTTTTCCATCGACGACCTGCGCCTTGAACGCTGGTCCCGGGACCGTGACTATTTCGTCGCGGCAGCGGAAAAGATGAACGCCAAGGTCTATGTGCAATCCGCCGACGCCAATGAGCAGAAGCAGATATCCCAGATTGAAAACCTCATTTCCCGTGGTGTCGATGTGATCGTCATCGTGCCGTTCAACGCCACCGTACTGACAAACGCCGTCGCCGAGGCCAAGAAAGCCGGGATCAAGGTGGTGTCCTACGACCGACTGATCCTCAACGCCGACATCGATGCCTACATCTCCTTCGATAACGAAAAGGTCGGCGAGATGCAGGCCAACGGCGTGCTGCAAGCTGCGCCGAAGGGCAACTATTTCCTGCTCGGCGGCGCGCCCACCGACAACAACGCCAAGATTCTGCGCGAAGGCCAGATGAAGGTGCTGCAACCGGCGATCGACAAGGGCGACATCAAGATTGTCGGCCAGCAGTGGGTCAAGGAATGGAACCCGACCGAAGCCCTCGCCATCGTCGAAAACGCCCTGACCCGTAACAACAACAAGATCGACGGTATCGTCGCCTCCAACGACGCCACGGCAGGCGGCGCCATTCAGGCCCTCGCTGCACAGAAACTGGCGGGCAAGGTACCTATCTCTGGTCAGGACGCCGACCTGGCTGCGGTCAAGCGTGTGATCGACGGCACCCAGACCATGACCGTTTACAAGCCGCTCAAACTGATCGCCTCGGAAGCCGCCAAACTCTCGGTGCAGTTGGCGCGCAACGAAAAACCGACCTACAGCTCGCAGTACGACAACGGCAACAAGAAGGTCGACACCATCCTGCTCACGCCTACCCCGTTGACCAAGGACAACATCGACTTGCTGGAGAAGGACGGCTTCTACACCAAGGCGCAGATCGCCGGGCAATGACCGATCAGGCTCGCTTGAACGCCTGAGGATGAACCGCAGGACCGGATGAGACCTGTCCTGCGATACGTCTTGTGTTGCCTCTGTGTGAGTGCCTCGCCATGTCCGATTATCTGCTGCAAATGAACGGCATCGTCAAAACCTTCGACGGCGTCAAAGCCCTGAACGGCATCGACATCAAGGTCCGCGCCGGTGAGTGCGTCGGTCTGTGCGGCGAAAACGGTGCCGGTAAATCCACGCTGATGAAAGTCCTGTCAGCGGTTTATCCCTACGGCACCTGGGAAGGTGAAATCCTCTGGGACGGCCAGCCGCTCAAGGCGCAATCGATCAGCGAAACGGAAGCCGCAGGCATCGTCATCATCCATCAGGAACTGACGCTGGTGCCTGACCTGTCGGTGGCCGAAAACATCTTCATGGGCCACGAACTGACCTTGCGCGGCGGGCGCATGAACTACCCGGCGATGATCCATCGCGCCGAAGCCCTGATGCGTGAACTGAAAGTGCCGGACATGAACGTGGCGCTGCCGGTGTCACAGTACGGTGGCGGCTACCAGCAACTGGTGGAGATCGCCAAGGCGCTGAACAAACAGGCGCGGCTGCTGATCCTGGACGAGCCCTCCTCGGCCCTGACACGCTCGGAAATCGAGGTGCTGCTGGACATCATTCGCGACCTCAAGGCCAAGGGAGTGGCGTGCGTTTATATCTCCCATAAGCTCGATGAAGTCGCTGCGGTATGCGACACCATTTCGGTGATTCGCGACGGCAAACACATCGCCACCACCGCGATGGCCGACATGGACATCCCGAAGATCATCACCCAGATGGTCGGCCGGGAAATGAGCAACCTCTACCCCACCGAACCGCACGACGTGGGCGAAGTGATGTTCGAAGCGCGCCACTTCACTTGCTACGACGTCGACAACCCGAAGCGCAAACGCGTAGACGACATCTCATTCGTGCTCAAGCGGGGCGAGATTCTGGGCATTGCCGGGCTGGTCGGTGCCGGACGCACGGAACTGGTCTCTGCGCTGTTCGGTGCCTATCCCGGTCGCTACGAAGGCGAGGTCTGGCTGGAGGGGCGGCAGATCGACACGCGCACGCCACTCAAATCGATCCGCGCCGGGCTGTGCATGGTCCCGGAAGACCGCAAGCGTCAGGGCATCATTCCGGATCTGGGCGTGGGCCAGAACATCACCCTTGCCGTGCTGGACAGCTACTCGAAGATGACCCGCATCGACGCTGAAGCCGAACTGGGCAGCATCGACCGGGAAATCACGCGCATGCACCTCAAGACCGCGAGCCCGTTCCTGCCGATCACCAGCCTGTCCGGCGGCAATCAGCAGAAGGCCGTGCTGGCCAAGATGCTGCTCACCAAGCCGCGCGTGCTGATTCTCGACGAGCCGACCCGAGGCGTCGATGTCGGAGCCAAATACGAGATCTACAAACTGATGGGCGCGCTGGCAGCTGCTGGTGTGTCGATCATCATGGTGTCCTCGGAGCTGGCTGAAGTGCTGGGCGTCTCCGATCGCGTGCTGGTGATCGGCGAAGGTCAGCTGCGTGGCGACTTCATCAACCAGGATCTTACCCAGGAACAGGTGCTCGCCGCCGCGCTCAGCCATCCCGATGGCCATAACAATAATGATCGGAAGACCGCGTAGATGAATCAGGTCAAACAGCTTTTTTCCCGCTACAAAATGCTCGCACTGGTCATCGCCGTGGCGATCATCTGGCTGTTCTTCAGCTGGCAGACCGAAGGCGGCTTTCTGACCCCGCGCAACCTGTCCAACCTGCTGCGGCAAATGTCGATCACCGGCATCCTCGCCTGCGGCATGGTGCTGGTAATCATCAGCGGCGAGATCGACCTGTCGGTAGGCTCATTGCTCGGCCTGCTGGGCGGCCTGGCGGCGATTCTCGACGTGATCTACCACATACCGCTGCTCGCCAACCTGAGCATCGTCGCCCTGTGCGGACTGATGATCGGCCTGGCCAATGGCTACATGACCGCCTACCTGCGCATCCCGTCGTTCATCGTCGGCCTGGGCGGCATGCTGGCGTTCCGCGGCATTCTGCTGGGTATCACCGGCGGCACCACCATCGCGCCGGTCTCGCCGGAGTTGGTGTACGTCGGCCAGGGCTACCTGCCAAATGCGGTCGGCACGGGCCTGGGCATCGTCCTCTTCGCCCTCACCCTGTTCCTCACCTGGCGACAACGCCGCAACCGCGCCCTGCACGGCCTGGCCGCCCACTCCATGGCCCGCGACGTTTCACGCGTGGTGTTGATCGGCGCCGTGGTGGCAGGCTTCGTCTACACCCTCAACAGCTACGACGGCATTCCCGTGCCCGTGCTGCTTCTGCTGGTCCTGCTGGGCGTATTCAGCTACGTCACCAGCCAGACCGTGTTCGGCCGCCGCGTCTACTCGGTGGGCAGCAACATGGAAGCCACACGCCTGTCCGGCATCAACGTACAGGCCGTCAAACTGTGGATCTTCGGCATCATGGGCGTCATGTGCGCCCTCGCCGGCATGGTCAACACCGCCCGCCTCGCAGCAGGATCGCCGTCGGCCGGCAACATGGGCGAACTCGACGCCATCGCCGCCTGCTTCATTGGCGGCACCTCCATGCGCGGCGGCTCCGGCACGGTCTACGGCGCGCTGCTGGGAGCGCTGGTGATCACGAGCCTGGACAACGGCATGTCCATGCTGGATGTGGACAGTTACTGGCAGATGATCGTGAAGGGCAGCATTCTGGTGCTGGCGGTCTGGGTGGATGTGAGTACGCGGACGGGGCGGCGGTGAGAGAGGGGTAATGTTTTAAGGCACATTGAAGTAGCTGAATATCCAGCATTTACAGAGTGGCGAACCTATTGATTCTGATAGTTGAAAACTCGCTTGGGGAGGTTGAGCATAAGTCCATGATTACCTAAACAAGGAGATCGTCATGGACAGTGAAACTGTTAAAGCTGAGCTACAAAGCCTATCGAAAGAATATTTTGGCCATCCTCTTCGGGCTGACTCATTCAAACGTTCACTCAAAAACTTTGCAAACGAAAACGGCATAGATATATTTACCTTCTTATCTAAAGTTATCGAACGCTTCGGACTCGTCAACGAAAACACTGAGCTTTGGAATTGGGACTGGGACGTAAAAACAGTTGACGACGCAATAGACCACATAATAAAAAACACGCAAACCCAGTAACAGCTTTGCTAGACCTAGCAAGCCTATAAAAATGTGCGTGATTATAGGAAGAAGAGAAAACCCATGAAAAAGGAAGATATTGAAAACCGCATAAAAAAGACAATAGCACACCAACTCTCCGTTGACGCATCAACGCTCGCAGAGCATCAGAGCCTTTCATCTGATCTAGGAGCAGAATCGCTCGACATTCCCGACATCATCATGGCTTTGGAAGAAGAGTTCAACATCGAGCTACCCGACGACGAGATTGATGGCGCTACCACATTAGGCAAAATCGCTAATAGGGTAAGCGATAAAAACCCTGAATAAAAAATATACCTACACCATTACCTTCTTGAAAGTTTGACTTCAACAGCTGTGCAGGCACGAAACATGCGTCTCTCGATCCGGATCACAGGCAGCCAAGCTAGCACCACCCGAGTAATGAATCTGGAAAGGAAGCGGCTATCGGCTCAGCCAGCCGTATCGCGACGAAGAATCGCCGAACTGAAAAGAACAAAGTCGTCCAGATGCTGCATAATGATCGCCACCATGATCGGCAGTTGCAGCGTCTGGTACTCATGCACCGCTATGTTTCGAAAACCCACCATGTTTTTCATCACTGGCAGCAATGACGCTTCAAGCCAGCCTCCGCGATGGAGTAATTCAAATACATCCCGAGCGCTCTGCGGCACACCAAGGCCCTCGCGCCGAATCAAGTGCTGGCCCATGTCCAAGGCCGCTTCACAAGCACGTTGGATGTTAAGAATGGCAGCATCCTGACGCGTAAAATCGAACGCGAAAGTGTCAGGATCTTTCTCGTACTCCTCACGCACTCTCGCCACGCAGCGTTCGATAGAAGCCGCCTTATTGACCAGCACATCATCGACCATAAACAATCCCTTTTGCTTGAATATCCTCGATGAGGCCCGCTCTTGAGGCGTCCAGTGAGGTCTTTTCGCTGAGCACAAATGCTTCGAATATTCCTGCCGATTCATTCCTGGCCCAAAGGCGCTGACCTTTGGTAATAATCTGATATTGCATGACGGTAGATGCTGCACGCAGATCGACCAAATCGACAGACAGATTGACGATGTCTGCAATTTCTCCCGACAGATGCCAAAGCTCGACCGTGTCCAGCACACCTGACACGAGCACAGCCAGATCCAGATCGCTTTCGGAATTCGCATGGCCGTCAGCCTGACTACCGAACAGGTAAATCGCAATCAGACCTGGCAATCGGGCCTTGAGGTGTGTCAGAACATGCTGGAAATCCATCTGTCGCCTCTCGGGAATAGGTTCAGAACTTAACAGACCGGAAACGAAAAAGCCCCAGAAGCATCGCTTCTGGGGCTTTAGTATATGGCGGAGAGATAGGGATTCGAACCCTAGGTACCGGTGAAGGTACAACGGATTTCGAATCCGTCCCATTCGGCCACTCTGGCATCTCTCCAACGGCGCGCATCATAACAGCATCGAGACGTAACGCGAAGCCCTAAGGCCATTTTTTTTCGTGCTATCAAACGCTTGCGTCGTTTTTTCAGCTTAAAGCGGTACGCCCAGACGGTTGGCGACTTCTTCGTAGGCTTCGATGACGTCACCGAGGCCCTGGCGGAAGCGGTCCTTGTCCATTTTCTTGCGGGTGTCCTTGTCCCACAGGCGGCAGCCGTCGGGGCTGAATTCGTCGCCCAGAACGATTTCGCCGTGGAACACACCGAATTCAAGCTTGAAGTCGACCAGCAGCAGGCCTGCGTCGTCGAACAGCTTCTGCAGGACTTCGTTGACCTTGAGGGACAGCTCTTTCATGCGGACCAGTTGCTCGGCGGTGCCCCAGCCGAATGCCACGACGTGGGATTCGTTGATGAACGGGTCGCCCTTGGCGTCGTCCTTGAGGAACAGTTCGAAGGTGTACGGATCGAGCTTGGTGCCCTCTTCGATGCCCAGGCGCTTGACCAGGCTGCCAGCAGCGTAGTTACGCACAACGCACTCGACCGGGATCATGTCCAGTTTCTTGACCAGGCACTCGTTGTCGCCCAGCAGTTTGTCGAATTGGGTCGGAACACCCGCTTCTTCCAGCTTCTGCATGATGAAGGCGTTGAACTTGTTGTTCACCATGCCTTTGCGGTCCAGCTGTTCGATGCGCTTGCCGTCGAACGCCGAGGTGTCGTTACGGAACAGCAGGATCAAGCGGTCAGCGTCGTCGGTCTTGTAAACCGACTTGGCTTTGCCGCGGTAGAGTTCTTCACGTTTTTCCATGATGGGCTCCGCTTGCTAAGTAGTTGGGCTAGGCGATGTGTCGCCAGTCGAGCCCTGAATCTTGATCGGCCAGTTGCAGCCAGTCCGGGTCGCACCCGAGGGTGTCGACAAAACATTGCCGGGCCAGATGCGGCAGGTTGTTCTTGCTGCTGAGATGAGCCAGCACGAGGTGCTGCAAGCTCTGCCATCCCAGTTCGCTCACCAGGTTGGCGGCCTGATGGTTGTTCAAATGTCCTGTTTCACAGCCTACGCGCTGCTTGAGAAAGACCGGGTAGTGGCCTCGGGCAAGCATGTCGCGGCAGTGGTTGGCTTCGATCATCAAGGCATCCAGGCCGTGATAACGCTGCAGCACGTTCGGGCAATACGACCCCAGATCGGTCAACAGACCAAAGCGGCGTCGACCGTCATTGAAGACGAATTGCGTGGGTTCGAGCGCATCGTGCGAGACGGACACCACATCGATGTCCAGCGCGCCGACCTGCAATCGCTCGCCACCTGTGAGCAATCCGGCCGCCTCGACCGGCTTGCGCATCCCGCGCAAGGTGCCGCCACTGAGGTACACCGGCAAATTGTAACGCCGAGACAGCAAACCCACGCCATGCACGTGATCGGCATGTTCGTGGGTCACCAGAATCGCGCTCAGCTGCTCGCCGGCCACACCCAGGCGAGCCAGGCGTCGCTCGGTTTCCCGCAGTGAGAAACCGCAATCGACCAACACGTACGTATCGTTGCTTGCGACCAGCGTACCGTTGCCACGGCTGCCGCTGCCCAGAACCGCGAAGCGCACTTAACCCAGGTTGTCTTGAATAACGCTCAATACGCGGCGGGCGACATCTGCCGGCGCAACGGTATTGATGTTCTTCTCGACCGTGACCTGAACGTTGTCACCCACCTTGCTCAGGCGAACCTGATAGCGCTCGGCACGTGCATCGATCTCTTCCTTGCTGCTCTTGCTGCCGAACATGCGGCCGAAGAAGCCAGGCTCGTTTTCAGGCTTCTGGGCCTTCTCTGCGAGGTTGATGTAGTACAGGCCCAGGCTGCGGTTGATGTCTTCGACACGCCAGTCACCCTGATCCAGCGCACGGCCGACACTCGACCATGCACGATCCAGATCGGCACCCAGGTTCAGGACCGGGTTGCCGCTGCCGTCTTCGCTCAGGGCGACACGGCTCGGGGTGTCGAAGTCACGCGCTGCCAGCAGGGAGATGGAACCGCCCTTCTCGGCGTTGCGGCTCATGCTGGCCAGCAGATCGTCGGTCAGCGCTGCATCCAGACCCAGGTTGGTGGTGCGATTCGGGAACGCCACATCAGAAGTGCTGCCTGCAGGGCGTTCTACGCTGACCACATAGACTTCACTGGTATTGCGCTGTACGCCCGGTTCGATACGGACCCGCACGCGGGTTTCCGAGTCGGCCGACACGCCACTTGCAGTCAGGCGCTTGGCCACTGAAGCGGACAGTTCGTCGAGGCGCTGCCAGGAGGAGCTGAATTCACCGGTCTGCGGACGCTCTTCAGCGATGCGGAAACCGTTGTCTTCGAAGTATTGGTGGGCAACCGGCCAGACTTCGGCAGGCTGGCGCTGAGCCAGAATCCAGTGAGCGTCGCCGCTCTTCTGCAGACTGAAGTCGCTGGACTCGGAGGCGGTTCCCAGCGGCAAAGGACGCGGAACGACGTATTCACCGTCCTTCTGCGTGCTGTCGGCGACGTTGCGCGGGATCGGCAGCAGCGGGTCAAGGCGCTTGACGCCGGAGACGTCGGCAGGCACCTGCATCGGTGCTGTCTGGGACGCTTGAAGGTAATCACTGCCGCGATCACGGAAATAACCGTCTTCGCCCCAGAGCCAACCGCAACCGCTGGTGCTGGAGATAATCAAGGCAAGTGCAGAAAGTCCGGCCAATCGCTTCATTGCGTAGTACTTCCTCAATTAAACCAGGACGCCGGACTGGCGCATGGCCTGTCGCAGCGGTTCGTGACAGGCTTCGCTGAGCCAGGTGAGCGGCAGACGGATACCGTCCGGCATCAGACCCATTTCATGCAACGCCCACTTCACGGGGATAGGGTTGGATTCGATAAACAGTGTGTTGTTGAGCGGCATCAGCTTTTCGTGGATCGCACGGGCCGCTTCGGCATCGCCACGCATGGCCGCAGCGCACAGATCGCTCATGGCGCGCGGTGCAACGTTGGCGGTGACGGAGATATTGCCCTTTCCACCCAGCAGCATCAATTCGACGGCAGTGGCGTCGTCGCCGGAGTAGACCAGGAAGTCGCTGCTGACGCCTGCCAGGATGTCACGGGCGCGCTGCAGGTTACCGGTGGCTTCCTTGATGCCGATGATGTTTTTCACGGCAGACAGGCGCACGACGGTCTCTGGCAGCATGTCGCAGGCAGTACGGCCCGGCACGTTGTAGAGAATCTGCGGAATGTCGACCGCATTGGCGATATGGCTGAAATGCTGGAACAGGCCTTCCTGGGTCGGCTTGTTGTAGTAAGGCGTCACCAGCAGGCACGCGTCGGCACCTGCGGTCTTGGCGTTGGTGGTCAGTTCGACCGCTTCACGCGTCGAATTGGCGCCTGTGCCGGCAATCACCGGAATGCGTCCAGCCACCTGATCGACCACGCGACGGATGACTTCGATGTGTTCGTTCACATCGAGCGTCGCCGACTCGCCTGTGGTGCCGACGGCAACAATGGCGTTGGTGCCCTCTTGCAAGTGGAAGTCCACCAGTTTGCTCAGGCTGTCCCAGTCCAGACGACCTTGTGCATCCATGGGTGTGACCAGTGCCACCATACTGCCCGCAATCATGCAACCGCTCCTGCCGGAAAAAGAGAGCCGTAATGGTACTGGCGCTATCATGCTTGTACAAGCGAAGTACCGCGCTCTGAGCATTCCCCTGAGCGATGGTTTTCGCTACCCTTCGTCCTTTGATCGGTACTGGTCACCTGCGCACCTCGCTCAATCGGTCGAATTTGTCGCCAGAAGCCCCGCCCCAGCGCGTTCCAGCCCAGCCATGGCCAGGCCATGCACGCCAGACGCACCGGGGCTCAGATCGGTGTCTCGCGCTCTCGATTGTCGAAAAAGCCCCGCAAGACCAAAAAAGTACCGACCGCTCATCGTCTAGGAATGCTGCATGTCGTCCACCCCCACAGTTCGCGAACAATTCCTTGTCATCAGTGCCCTTGGCGCAAACCCCATGGAGCTGACCAACGTCCTGTGCCGAGCCAGCCATGAAAATCGCTGCTCGGTGGTTACCTCGCGCCTGACCCGCCACGGCGAGTGCAGCGCACTGATCCTTCAGGTTGCAGGCAGCTGGGATGCCCTGGCGCGCCTCGAGACCGGTCTGCCGGGCCTTGCCAAGAAGCATGCGTTCACGATCAGCGTCGTGCGCAGTGCCACCTCCGAGAGCCGCCCGGAAGCCCTGCCCTACGTGGCCTACGTCAGCTCGGCGTACCGCCCGGACATCATCAATGAGCTGTGCCAGTTCTTTATCGACCATAACGTCGAACTGGAAAACCTGATCTGCGACACCTATCAGGCCCCGCAGACAGGCGGCACCATGCTTAACGCCACCTTCACCGTCACGTTGCCTGCCGGCACGCAAATCAGCTGGCTGCGTGATCAGTTCCTCGATTTTGCCGACGCGCTGAATCTCGACGCGCTGATCGAACCCTGGCGCCCACAAGCCCCGATGTAAGGAATCCTCATGGCCGTTGCAGTAGATCAATCCGTTCCCGACTTCCAGGCAGCCGCCACCAGCGGCCAGACCGTCACCCTGTCAGAGCTCAAGGGCCAGCAGGTGGTGATCTATTTCTATCCGAAAGACAACACGCCAGGCTGCACCACGCAGGGCCAGGACTTTCGCGATCACATCGCGCAGTTCCAGGCTGCCAACACCGTCGTGCTGGGCGTGTCCCGCGACAGCCTGAAGACCCACGAAAATTTCAAGGCCAAGCAATCGTTCCCGTTCGAGCTGATTTCGGACAAGGACGAGGCGGTCTGCCAACTGTTCGACGTGATCAAGCTCAAGAAGCTGTACGGCAAGGAATACCTTGGCGTTGATCGCAGTACTTTCCTGATCGACAAGGAAGGCGTACTGCGTCAGGAATGGCGTGGTGTGAAAGTGCCGGGCCACGTGGCAGAAGTGCTGGCCCAGGCTGAAGCCCTGAACAAGGCCTGATGTGACACATCGCTGCGGCGCGCAACGCACCGCAGCGACATTCGCCCGACGCTACAGCAGCGGTGCCACTGTCGGCTCATTGCGCGGCCAGGCATCGAGAACGGCCTTGAACAGAGTCGCCAACGGAATCGCGAAGAAAATCCCCCAGAAGCCCCATAACCCGCCGAACAGCAGTACGGCGCAGATGATTGCGACCGGATGCAGGTTGACCGCCTCGGAGAACAGCAACGGTACCAGCACGTTGCCATCCAGCGCTTGAATGATGCCGTGCACCATCATCAGGTAGATGAACTGATCACCCCAACCCCACTGAAACAGGCCGATCAGCGCAACAGGCACGGTCACAACCACCGCGCCCACATAAGGCACGACCACTGAAATACCGACCAGCATCGCCAGCAGCGCGGCGTAATTGAGCCCCAGCGCGACGAACGCGATGTAGGTCACGCCGCCACAGATGAAGATCTCGATCACCTTGCCACGGATATAGTTGGCGATCTGGCGATTCATTTCTTCGGCAACGCGATTGAGCAGCGCCCGCTCGCGCGGCAGATAACCCCGCGCCCAACGCCCGATCATGCGGCGGTCCTTGAGAAAGAAGAACACCAGAATCGGCACCAGCACCAGATAGATCATCAGGTTGACCACCAGCGGCAGACTCGACAGGGACAAGGTGACTGCCAGCTGTCCGAACTTGCCGATCTCGCCGCGCGCCACCTCGATGGCCTGCAGTACCTGCTCGTCGGACACCAGGTGCGGATAGCGCTCCGGCAGCAATAGCAGCAGGGACTGCCACTTCGCGAGCATGCCCGGCAGTTCGTTGAACAGCGTAATGAGCTGGTGCCAGAGCAGTGGCACCAGCACCAGCAGGAACACCAGCAGTGCGCCGATGAACAGGGCAAACACGAACCCTACGGCTGCCACTTCCGGAATGCGAAAGCGCTCCAGAAAATTGACCACGCCCTGCATCAGGAAGGCCAGAACCAGCCCGGCCAGGACCGGCGCCAGCATGCCGCCTAACGTGAGCACCAGGGTAAACGCCAGAAACAACAGAACGGCCAGCACCACGGCTTCTTCATCAGAGAAGTAGCGCTGCACCCAACCGCGAAGCACATTGAACATCAAACATCCTTTTCAGAAAAATCGCGGTAATCAGGCTTTGCGCAGCCAGTAACGATAGACACCCGCCTCCACTTCTTCATGCACAAGTTCATGGCCAGCCAGTCGGGCAAACGTACGGAAATCACGCTGGGAACCGGCGTCGGTCGCGATGACCTTCAGCACGGCACCGCTGGCCAGACGGTTGAGCTCCATCTTGGCCTTGAGCAGGGGCAACGGACAGTTGAGTCCACTCGCATCAAGCTCGGCGTCACACGCCTCGGGGCGCGCTACTGGGTCAGACATCGTTTCTCTCCTGGCAGACACATCGAATTACAAAGCAGGCTGCGAAAGGCATCGCTGGCCAGCCAGCAAGAATACCTCACTCTGGTCAGCACGCCATTTAGCCAGCTACAGTACAGGCTCTTCAGAAAAGAGCTCCGTGCATGAATTTTTTGCGTCCTACACTGCTCACGCTCGCCTGCCTGTTTTCCGTACCGAGCATGGCCGATGATCTGCCATCCCTTGGCGACGCGAGTTCTTCAATCGTTTCTCCCGAGCAGGAACACAAACTGGGCCGTGCCTGGCTGGGCCTGCTGCGTGGCCAGGTCAGCCAACTGTCGGACCCGCAGCTCAAGGATTACGTCGAGACGACAGTCTATCGCCTGGCCGAAACCAGCCAAGTCCAGGACCGGCGCCTCGAATTCATTTTGATCAACAGCCCCCAGTTGAACGCCTTCGCCGCACCCGGCGGGATCATCGGCGTCAACGGCGGTCTGTTTCTCAATGCCCAGACCGAAGGCGAATACGCTTCGGTGCTCGCTCACGAACTCGCCCACTTGTCGCAGCGTCACTTTGCCCGAGGCATCGAAGCGCAGCAGCGCATGCAAGTGCCGGTCATGGCCGCCATGCTGGCCGGTATCGTCATGGCTGCCGCAGGAGCCGGTGACGCAGGTATCGCCGCCATCGCCGGCTCCCAGGCTGCCGCCATCCAGGAACAGCGTCGTTTTTCACGCCAGAACGAGCAGGAGGCCGACCGTATCGGCATCCTCAACCTGGAAAAGGCCGGTTATGACCCGCGCAACATGCCGACCATGTTCGAGCGCCTGATGCGTCAGTATCGGTTCGATGCCAGGCCACCTGAGTTTCTGCTGACTCACCCGGTCAGCGAATCGCGGATTGCCGACACGCGTAACCGCGCCGAACAGGCCAAACCGGGCGGCAAGGAAGACAGCGTGCTGTATCAACTGATGCGGGCACGGGTTGCGTTGATCTATGAGGAAACACCCGGCATTGCCGCCAAACGCTTCCGCGCCCAGCTGGTTGAAAACCCGAAATCCGAAGCCGCGCGCTATGGCCTGGCCATCGCACAGATCAAGGGTGGCCAGCTCAACGAGGCCCGCGAGAGCCTCAAGCCTTTGCTGGAAAAATCACCGAATGACATCACCTACAACCTGACGCAGATCGAACTGGACATCACCAACAACCGCCTGCCCGACGCGCAGCAACGGGTCGACCGCATGCTGACGCTGTACCCGAACAACTACCCGCTCAACGATGTGCGTATCGACGTGTTGCTCAAGCAGAATCGCACCGCCGAAGCCGAAAAAAGCCTTGAGGCGCTGCTGAAGACGCGTCCCGATGATCCGGACATCTGGTATGTCGTGGCCGAAACACGTGGACTGAATGGCAACACGGTCGGCCTGCATCAGGCTCGCGCCGAGTACTTCGCGCTGGTCGGTGACTTCCGTCAGGCCATTCAGCAGCTGGATTTCGCCAAGCGTCGCTCGGCCAACAACTTTCAGCTGGCTTCACGCATCGATGCGCGGCAGAAGGACCTGATCGAGCAGGAACGCATGGTCAAGGAAATGATGAACTGACTGCACTGTAATATCAGTCCCGAAAACGAAAAGCCCGACAGTCGAGTCGGGCTTTTCGTTTGCGTTTGTCAGCCCTGTCAGGCGTTGCCCGCCTGTTTCATGCGCGCTGCATGGGTGAAATCCAGCATGCGCTGCAACGGACGTACAGCATTGGGAATGACCGCGGGGTCGACAAATATCTCGTTGGAGCCCTCTCTCAGGCACTGCAACGTGCGTTCAAGGGTGTTCATCGCCATCCATGGACAATGCGCGCAACTGCGGCACGCCGCGCCATTACCGGCCGTTGGCGCTTCAATGAAGATCTTGTCCGGGCACAGCTGCTGCATCTTGTAGAAAATGCCGCGGTCGGTGGCCACGATGAAGGTCTTGTTCGGCAAACGTTGCGCGGCGGCGATCATCTGGCTGGTCGAGCCCACGACGTCGGCGAGTTCGATGACGGCTTCAGGCGACTCCGGGTGGACCAGAATCGCCGCTTCGGGATACAGCGCCTTCATATATTCCAACTGCTTGGATTTGAATTCCTCGTGGACGATACATGCTCCGTCCCAGAGCAGCATGTCGGCACCGGTTTCGCGCTGGATATAACGACCCAGGTGCTTGTCCGGCGCCCAGATGATCTTCTCGCCGTTGTCCATCAGGCTCTCGACGATTTCCAGAGCGCAACCCGAGGTCACGACCCAGTCAGCGCGGGCTTTGACCGCTGCGGAGGTGTTGGCGTAGACGACAACAGTACGCTCCGGATGCTGATCGCAGAACGCCGAGAACTCGTCCACTGGGCAACCGACATCCAGCGAGCACGTCGCTTCCAGCGTCGGCATGAACACGCGCTTTTCCGGGTTGAGGATCTTGGCCGTCTCGCCCATGAAACGCACGCCAGCCACCAGCACGGTACTGGCTTTGTGATTGTTGCTGAAACGCGCCATTTCCAGCGAGTCAGCCACACAGCCACCGGTTTCCTCGGCCAGTGCCTGAATCACCGGATCGCAATAATAGTGAGCCACCAGCACCGCGTCCTGCTTCTTGAGCTCGGCTGCAATTTCGGCGCGGTAATGCGCCTGCTCTTCCGGGCTCAGCGTCTTGGGCTGCTTGGCATCAAGATGCGCTTGTACCAGAAAGCGTTCGGAAATCTGTGTCATGTTCGCGGGACCTGAAGGCGCTAGAGCGCGAGAGGCAAGTTTACACCCGAAAGACAGGCGTTAAAAAAGTGCCGAAACTTTACTGCGGTGGGACCTTCCGGCACTGACGCAGGTGTGTGGCCTGCGTGTGAAGTCGAAGCCGATTCTAACTTTAAAAAACTGATTTAACAGTAGTTTTCAGGATGGCGGGAATAATGAGAACGACTCTTATCCATAGTCCGATCTATAACTGATCAGTCACCGACTGCTTTGCAGTTACCCGTTATATTCGCACCCGAGAACGCCTTCTGAACGAACTTTATCGAATCGACCAGCGAGCCATTCACAGCGCCCGAATGGTCCAGGTCCGGATAAAGATGCCATTCGATCCGGCTGCCCGCTTTACAGGCATCAGCAACCAACGCTGTTTGCTGGGCCACCGAAACATCGTGATCCTGCCCTCCGGTCCCGATAAAGACCGGGATATCCGACTTCAACGTCGGATAGGCTGACGCACGGTTTATCAGGTCGAGCACTCGCTTGGGTGAGCGCTTGAAGCCGTTGTCGAAGGTGAGGTGATCCGCAATGACTTGCTGCTCGATGTCATGGAGGCAGGCGCGCTGGCTGAGTTTGAACGCAGCAACGGCACGTTCACTCAAATAGTCGGCAGGCACAAAGGACGGATCGAGCAGCGCTCCGGTGCTGAGTCTTAACAGGTTGTAGGAGAACGTCGAAGGCGTAGACCCAACCGCCACGCCCGATCGTTTTTGCACACCGGCATAAGGCGTGCCTGTCGCGACCACACCGACGATGTTCAACTCAGGCGCATACGTACTGGCATAGACAGCCGTCGCAAACGCTGCCCGTCCGCCCTGAGACTGACCGAATACCACAACTCGTTTCGAGAGGTGGAAACCGCCGCCCATGACAGCTCGAATACTGTCGAGGATGTCAAAAGCGAGCGGACGTGTCAGCCCATAAGGGTGCGGCCCAGGCGTTCCGAGCCCCTGATAATCGGTCGCGACCACAGCATAGCCCTGTGCAAGCCACTGATTCAGGTAACGGGTGTCACGCGGACTGCGACCTGCGAAAGAAGGAGCGCAGATATCGGCACTGCCCACCGTGCCGTGTGCCCACGCCATCAGCGGCCAGCCGCCCACTGGCGGGCTTCCTTCGGGTATGAATAGAGCTGCAGAGACGACAACCTGCCTTGTGCTGTCGAGACCATCGGTCGAGGTGTACAGGAACCGAATATGGGTAGCTGCATTGCCAAGATTCTCCTCCCTGGGCAATGGCTCGGATCGAAGCATCGTCCCCGGCACGGCTGGCACGCCGTCGGTCCATGTGTAGAAGTCAGGAACCGCCCCCTCCCCCGAAGGCATGACGGCTGCATCAGTACATCCACCTTGCAGCACCAGCAAGAAGATGAACAAGGCGCTGGCCGAGCGAAGGCGCAATAACTGAAAAAGGCGCATGACCAACCCTCCAAATACCCAAGCGTGGTCGTTTCGACGTGGGTTAAGCATTAATTATATTTAATGCCTTGCTCCTTTGATCAGTCGGCATCATGACCGGCCCTGATTCCATGGCTATCAGCGTTTGCATGGACATCAAGCGACACCCGAATACACATCGCGATCTGGACGGGACACTCGACATGAAAAAGCGCATTTGTCTGCTCAGCCTGCTACTTGCCTCCAGCGGTGCAATGGCCGGATCGACGTTGGACGAACAGAATATCGTTTCCTATATCGATAGCCGCAGTGCAGAACAGATAGCGCTACTTGAACAACTGGTGAACATCAACAGCGGCACCGACAACGCCGAGGGTGTCATTCGGGTCGGGAACATCATGAAGCAGAAACTCGAAGCGCTGGGTTTCGACACTCGTTGGCACGAACTTCCGGCGGAAATGAAACATGCGGGAAGCCTCGTCGCACTGCATGAAGGAAACAGGTCCGCAAAACGACTGTTACTGATCGGCCACCTGGATACCGTTTTCCCTGAAAACAGCAATTTTCAGACCTTCATCTACACCGAAGGCGGCAAGAAAGCCAAAGGCCCTGGCGTGATCGATGACAAAGGCGGCATGGTGACAATGCTCTATGCGCTGCAAGCCCTGAAGAGTACCGGCGCGCTCGACACCATGAACATTGCAGTCGTGCTGGTCGGCGACGAAGAGTTCGCCGCCAAGCCGACGTCCATCTCAAGAAGCGTCCTGATAGACGAAGCCAAAAAAAGCGATATTGCACTGGGTTTCGAATTCGCCCTGTCTCCCAACCAGTTGGTGACCGATCGCAGAGGCTTGAGCGAGTGGTTTCTGACCAGCACCGGTCTGGACAACCATTCCGCGACCATTTTTCAACCTAAAACCGGCTATGGCGCAGTGTACGAATCGGCTCGTGTGCTTGATGAGATCCGCTCGAAGCTTTCCGAAGAGGATGGTTTAACCATCAACCCCGGTCTGATTCTGGGTGGCTCCACTGCAAACGAGGACGTCGCAAGCGGGCAAGGCACGGCTTCAGGCAGAAAGACCACGGTGGCCAAATCAGTACTCGTGCACGGCGACCTGCGCTTCAAGACCGAGGAGCAACGACAATCGGCAGAAACCAGGCTGAAGGAAATCGTCAGCCGCCCATTGCCCCAGACCAGCAGCGAAATAACGATAAAAGCGATCATGCCCGTCATGGCCGAGCGCGACAGCAACCAAAAATTGCTGGAGGCCTACAGCCGCGTGAGTCGAGACCTGGACGGCCCGGCGCTGGAGTCCGCTCCGTCTGCTGATCGAGGTGGCGCAGACGTGTCCTATGTAAACCCTTACGTAACCGCCAGTCTGGATGGACTGGGTGCCTGGGGCACCGGCGCGCACAGCGAGAACGAAACGCTCGACGTGAGTTCTCTGCCAATCGCGACCAAACGGGCTGCGATTTTCATGAGCCGTTATTGAAGAGGCATGTGTGCAGCGTCAGCATCCGGTAGTTCAGGTGCACACCTATGGACTGCCGGCCTAGGCCGCTTTCGATTTAAGCGTAAACAGGCTGGCGCCAAGCAGCATGAAAGACGCTCCGAAGACTCGATTCATCTTTTGCATGCGCGCCGGCGAGTTCAGATACTTTTTGATCACCTGAGCGAACATTGCGTACAGGAAGTGGGAAGTCACCGCGCAGGCAGCGAAGGTGGCGACCATCAAGGCAAGCTGACTGATGGCCGGATCAGTACCGTGGATGAATTGAGGCAGAAATGCAGCGAAGAACAGTATGGCTTTAGGATTAGTGATCGCCACGGACACGCCGTGCAGAATCAACTTGCCCACGGACGCCGTTTGTACAGCTTTTTTATCGATACCGTAATAAGCACTGTCGCGGGTGCGCCATTGCTTGATACCCAAAAAGACCAAGTACGCCGCGCCCGCCACTTTAAGCACCATGAATGCCGTTGCGGAGGCTGCCAGCAACGCTCCAAGCCCGGCGATTGTCGCGGTAGATACCACTAGCAATCCAAGAGCATTGCCCAGCGAACCAATCATCGCCCGACCAGGACCGTAGGCCAGTGAATTGGAAAGCGCCATGATCACGGCAGGTCCGGGCGTCAAGGTGATCAACATCGCAACCAGCGTAAACACTAACCACTCATGCAGGGTCATGACGCAGTGCTCCAGGTTTTTTTGAGGAGGTTAAAGCGGCTTTAAAACGCTGAAACCATAAGCTGCCACCTTGCCTACCTGCCGCAACGCGGTCAACTGCTGTAAATTTTCACGGACAGCATTGAAAGCGTCGATTTTCAGCTCTGGTTCAGTCCTCTCCCAATGCAGCAGCCATGGAGTCAATAAGACACAACCCGATTGATGGCAGTCTTTACGACCCAGTCAAAAAGACCCGCAACGGCTCTGCACTCCCGTTTAACAAGCGCCATTTCAGTGGCATGCCTGTTGCTCTATACATGACATCATCCCCATCGAAGCAGCCATCGAACGACTCCTTTCAATGGCACCGACATCGGGATTCAGTGTGTGCAACGAAGCATAAGGCAGGTTAATCCATGTCACGAACAGGCTTATCGTCCCTATTGGAAATCGAACACCCCATCATTCAGGCGCCCATGGTGGGCGTTTCGACGCCTGAGCTGGCTGCAGCCGTATCCAACGCAGGCGCTCTGGGTTCTATAGGCCTCGGAGCCAGTAACCCTGAGCAGGGGCGCGAGCTGATCAAACGGACAAGGGCGCTTACAGCCGGGCCTTTCAACGTCAACCTGTTCTGCCACACGCCGGCAGTGTTCGACGAGGCAAGGAACCAGGCATGGTTGACGTACATGGCCAAAACGTTTGCCGAGTTTGACGCCAACCCACCACGCGTTTTAAGAGAGATTTACCAGAGCTTCGTCAATGATCGAGCGATGCTCGACATGCTGCTGGAGGAGCGTCCGCCGGTCGTCAGCTTCCACTTTGGCGTACCGCCAAAAGAATGGATCGCCGAACTCAAGATGGCCGGGATCTTCACCCTGGGATGTGCAACAACATTGCTCGAAGCCAGACAGCTCGAGCAGGCGGGTATTCAGGCCATCGTTGCGCAGGGCTATGAGGCAGGCGGGCATCGTGGCGTTTTCGACGATGCACCTGGGCAGGATGACGAACTGGGATTATTCGCACTCTTGCGGATCATCTGTTCGTCAGTAGACCTGCCCGTTATTGCTGCCGGAGGCATCATGGACGGGGCCGGTATCAACGCAGCCATGGCGCTCGGGGCAAGCGGCTGCCAACTGGGCACCGCGTTTATCCTGTGCCCGGAATCATCAGCAACGCAGGAACATCGAGAAGCACTCAGAACCGCCAAAGCCCATGAGACACGCGTTACCTGCTGTATTTCGGGACGGCCCGCTCGTGGCATTTCCAACCGCCTCTACCTGGAGGCGCTGGACGCCAACCTGCCACGCCCTGCGGAATATCCACTCGCTTACGACCTGGCAAAGGCGTTGCACTCGGCCGCTTCCGCCAAGGGCTGTCATGATTTTGCTGCTCAATGGGCAGGACAAGGTGCACCGTTGGCCAGAGAGCTTCCCGCTGCAATGCTTACTCAGACGCTTGTTCAGGAAATGCTTGAACATCAAATCTCACACCCTGTTTAAAAGGTAGTCGACATGCCGCTGCTCAAAATCGATGTCATCAAAGGTCGCTCTGACGAAGCGCTGGCGACGCTGCTGGACACCGTCCACAGCGCGATGGTTGAAGCATTTCAGGTCCCTGTCAGGGATCGCTACCAGATCGTGACCGAGCATGCGCCGTCACGAATGATCGTTCAGGACACCGGGCTCGGGCTTACCCGAACACAGGATGTTGTGGTGATTACAGCGATCAGCAGACCACGCTCTGCCGAAATGAAGCAGACATTTTATAAGCTGGTCGCCGAGGGCCTGGAGGCAAACTGTGGAATATCACCGCAGGACTTGATGATCTCCATGGTCATCAACAGCGACGAGGACTGGAGCTTCGGGCTGGGCAGAGCACAGTTTCTGACTGGGGAGCTGTAAGCTCGGCACGGACAGCGCACGTAGTCGAAGTCCAGAATACGGCGCTGCCTGACCGGTGGAAAAAGACTTCACCTGTGGTCCATGCCTGATTCTCTTAAACAAACATTCACCGCAAAACGCCCCAAAAGCCTGCAACATGCCAGACAGGCTTGATATACATGCGGGCTAAGGTTGATGGTGAAGTGGATCAGTTGGTTGATGCTCCACTTCGACATCCCCTTTTTCCGAATGCTCCCCATAACGTTCCGACACGGTCGGCTCGCGCTGTCATGGCCGTGATGAGCTGCTGGAAGGTAAGAAATCAATCATCATGCGAAAAACAGTTCTGTTGGCCTTAACATCCTTCTTGCTGTCGGGATGTGCCGTTTCTGAAACCAAAGCACTGAATGATCCCTTCAATCACCTGATAGCGACACCACAGCCTGTCAGTTTGAAACTGGATGATTACACCTCATCGAAAATCGACACCGTCCTGAAGCATCAAATCAGCCCCATGGATACGGGTCAGAGAACCAACGCCATTTCAGCGTTTTTCATGGGTACGCCTTACCGTGCCAATATGCTGCGCGGCACGGACAGCATGGCAGAACAACTGGTCATTGATTTTAGAGGACTGGATTGTTTTACCTATCTCGAATATGTGGAAGCCCTGAGGAAATCGTCATCAGAATCCGATTTCGAGAAGAACCTGATCGAGACCCGTTACAAAAAAGGCACCGTTGGTTTTTTGAACCGCAGGCATTTCTTCAGCGACTGGGCGAACGATAAAGACCACGCCCTGGCGGACGATTTGACGTCTCGGATAAGCCCCCACGCGGTCAGCATTGAAAAGAACCTGAATGCAAAGAGCGATGGCACGGCCTACCTTCCCGGTTTGCCCACGATCAGGCGCACCATTACGTATATCCCCAGCAAATTCGTCGACAAAGAAGCGCTCAGTCACTTGCAGACGGGTGATTACATCGGCCTCTACACGGAGCTTCCGGGGCTTGACGTTACCCACGTCGGTTTCTTCATAAGAACGGACAAAGGTCCGGTCTTGAGGCATGCATCTCTGAAAAAAGGAAAGGTGGTCGACCTGCCCTTTCTGGACTACGTGTCCCAGAAACCCGGAATCGTTGTTTACAGACCCAAAACACAAGCTTACCCATCACCTCCCCTCCCGACACATCCTCAACGGGATGGCGCAAGAAGTTTTCCTATCACGCCTTAACGTTCTTTCTATTAGAAATCTTCTCGAAGAAGGCTAATCTGGGTGAGCGTGGCGAAAGCCGTGTGGTTTTACCCTGATGATAAGAATGCGCTCAAACCTGCGTTGCGCGTTGTGAGCCAGTCTTGCAGCAATCTGTTCACCGCAACGCAACGTATCCGTGGAGCTGGCCTGATCATTGATCAAGCGGCTGGCATGAACGCAGCGCCAATGAGTTCCATCCCTACTGTCTGAAGTCCCGCGAGTGGACCGGATGGCCGCACGCATTGACAAAAAGGTGTACCAAGCATGTCAACTGAATCGAAATGCCCCTTCAACCACGCTGCTGGCGGCGGCACCACCAACCGTGACTGGTGGCCCAAGCAGCTGAACCTGAAGATCCTGCATCAGCATTCCGCCCTCTCCGACCCGATGGGCGAGAGTTTCGACTATGCCAAAGAATTCAAAAGCCTTGACTTCGAAGCGGTCAAACAGGACCTGCGCGCGGTCATGACCCAGTCTCAGGACTGGTGGCCGGCAGACTTCGGCCATTACGGCCCGCTGTTCATTCGCATGGCCTGGCACAGCGCCGGGACTTACCGTACAGGTGACGGCCGTGGTGGTGCAGGTGCCGGTCAGCAACGCTTTGCGCCGCTCAACAGCTGGCCTGACAACGTCAGCCTGGACAAGGCGCGTCGCCTGATCTGGCCGGTCAAGCAAAAGTACGGCCGCAAGATTTCCTGGGCTGACCTGATCGTGCTGACCGGTAACGTCGCGCTGGAGTCGATGGGCTTCAAGACGTTCGGTTTCTCTGGCGGTCGCCCTGATGTATGGGAACCGGAAGAAGATGTGTACTGGGGCTCCGAAACCACCTGGCTGGGTGGTGAAGAGCGCTACGGCGCGCAGAAGAAAATGCAGCAGCCGGGCGACGGCACGTTGGTGGCCGAGCCGGAGAATCACGCTAACGAAGAAAGCCGCACCGATAAAGGCGAGCGAAATCTGGAAAACCCGCTTGCTGCGGTGCAGATGGGCTTGATCTACGTCAACCCGGAAGGCCCTGAAGGCGTTCCTGATCCGGTTGCGTCGGCGAAGGATATCCGTGAAACCTTCGGTCGCATGGCGATGAATGATGAAGAGACCGTGGCCCTGATCGCGGGCGGTCACGCCTTCGGCAAGACCCACGGTGCAGGCCCGGCTGACAACGTCGGTCCGGAGCCGGAAGCCGCAGGCCTTGAAGCGCAGGGCTTCGGCTGGAGCAACAAATTCGGCACAGGCAAAGGTGGCGACACCATTACCAGCGGCCTGGAAGTGACCTGGACATCGACGCCCACCAAGTGGAGCAACGAGTACCTCGAAAACCTGTTTGGCTTCGAATGGGAACTGACCAAAAGCCCGGCCGGCGCGCATCAATGGACGCCGAAGAACGGCGCAGGCGCTGGCAAGATTCCGGACGCCCACGACCCGGCCAAGCGTCATGCGCCCAGCATGCTGACGTCTGACCTGGCGCTGCGCTTCGACCCGGCCTACGAGCAGATCTCCCGCCGTTTTCTGGCCAACCCCGATCAACTGGCCGATGCGTTTGCCCGCGCCTGGTTCAAACTGACTCACCGCGACATGGGCCCGCTGGCCCGCTACCTCGGCCCGGAAATGCCGACCGAAGAATTGCTGTGGCAGGACCCGATTCCGAACGTTGATCACGCGCTGATAGACGATCAGGACGTTGCTGCTCTCAAGGCCAAGATTCTTGCTTCGGGCCTTTCGGTGCCTCAACTGGTTTCGACTGCATGGGCAGCAGCCTCTACCTTCCGTGGTTCGGACAAACGCGGCGGTGCCAATGGCGGTCGTCTGCGTCTCGCTCCGCAGAAGGATTGGGCGGTGAACCAGCCTGAGCATCTGGCGGGTGTTCTGAAGACGCTTGAGGGCATTCAGAGCGAATTCAACGCCGCCCAGTCGAGCGGCAAGAAGGTTTCCCTCGCGGACCTGATCGTCCTGGCTGGCAGTGCAGGCGTCGAACAGGCTGCGAAGAACGCAGGCCAGCACGTCACGGTTCCTTTCACACCGGGCCGCGCAGATGCGTCTCAGGAGCAGACCGACGTTGAATCGTTCAGCTTCCTTGAGCCGATTGCCGATGGCTTCCGCAACTACCAGAAGGGGCACTACAAAGTCTCGGCAGAGTCGTTGCTGGTCGACAAGGCGCAACTGCTGACCCTAACCGCACCGGAGATGAGTGTGCTGCTGGGCGGCCTGCGGGTCCTGAACATCAATGTCGGTCAGAGCAAGCATGGCGTGTTCACTGACAAGCCGGGCACTCTGACCAACGACTTCTTCAAGAACCTGCTAGACATGGGCGTCGAGTGGAAAGCGACCTCGGGTGCCAACGACACCTTCGAGGCCCGTGATCGCAAGACCGGTGCCGTCAAATGGACCGGCACCCGTGTCGATCTGGTCTTCGGTTCCCACGCTCAACTGCGTGCGATTTCCGAGGTTTACGGCAGTGCGGATGCACAGGAGAAGTTTGTTAAAGACTTCGTGGCGGCGTGGACCAAGGTGATGAATCTGGATCGTTTCGATCTGGTTTGATGCAGTAAGAGCTCAGGAACGCCTCCCTAGTGGAGGCGTTTTTTTTGGCGGTATCTGGCCAGGCAAACGTCATGGTGAGCGCTGGGTCAGCTTCAAGCTTGCGATTGATGGCAGTCACACCCGCGTCATCGAAAGACCGCTGGAGGGAATAGATCAGATCAAACGCCGTGCGGATGATCGCGGCCCGTACGACAGGAGTTTGTATTCCAATCGGCCTGTCATCCTCCTGACCGTATGCATGGGTGATGCTTCACGCACTATAGAAGTCAACCTGACCGATCGAAGCGCTTTCCAGTTTCCCCTTTTGATCAACTCCGAAGCCCTGACACGCTTCGATGCGACGATCGATCCAGCTCTCAGGTATGCGATAGGAAAACCCCGCTGCGCTTCCATCGCACAGAAAGCAGAGTGAATGCATTTCCGAAGTCCCAAGAGTGTGCTGTGCGACGGCGCAGATTTTCAGCAAGTGCGGTCTAACGCGCACCAAGATACGCTATGCGAATGAGCATTTATTCAAAATTCAATACGGCTCATACAGGTCAAGACATACAGAAACCGACGACACAACCAGACCAGTGCATGCTCTGACGCATGATAAAAATCACCGCCCCAGAGAAAACATTAACGTTCCGTAACCCAATTGGTCATAGCCTCCACTGTTTGGACTGTAATCGCCGCCGCCGCCTTCAACTCTGACCTGTTTTGCAAAAGCTTCCACATTGGGAGCCTTCAAATGCCTCATCACAACATAGTGATTATAAAGCATTTCCCAGATCGGCCGTTTATCACCTCTGGATTGCTCGGATATGACTGACTGAGTTCCAATACTATTAGTATAAGGAGTAAAAGGCACCTCATAGCCAAGATTGTACTTGGCTACATATTCAGCACCTGCCAATACACGATTGTTGTCGTAGCTATACACGTCATCTCCCTGGTTCCAGGCCGTTTGGCAAAACGAACCGAGCAAGGCGATATCAAGCATCGTATGCGCCTGATCCCGACCGCTTTCCTGCACCTGACCAAGCAGAGGGCTATGGAGATGCCACACAACATGCCGGATTGACCCGTTGCCTGCACCATTCTTGAAATACTCTAAGGCCTCGTTATAGATGTCACGCCGATCAGTGAGTACGCCGATGGCTAGCATCGCATTGAGGTTCGCGAGGTCCCAGTTTGCCCAATGATGATCTACCAGTGCGTTGTCATGATGAGTCAGAAAATCGTGATTCATAGGGTAAAACCTGGTCAGCATCATCTGCTGAAAACGTCGAAAATCCGCCGGTGCCCAGCCAGAATAATCACGCAATATCTCGGCAGCATTTGCAAATTGATAACCATAAAGTCCAGACGCCAGGTAACGGTCACCCGATCCCTCAATCGATGTTAACGTGGCAGACCATTGATTCAATATTTCTACAGCGTTGGCTGCGTAGGCATCATTATGCGAAATTCGCCAACGTAGTGCTAGCGCATAAGCGGCTGCGATATCATTGTACAGTATCCGGTAGTTTTCTTTATGCAGGTGGTCCAGTCCACGATAAACGATCACTTGAGGATGCGACTGCCAATTGAGTGCAGCATGACGATTATCGATCAGTTTCTGCCAGCCCGCCCGCCAGGGCTGTTCATTGCTCGCCACCTTGACTTGCACACGTTCAAAATCCTGCTTCGAATGCAGCAAACCAGGGTGGACAAACGGGTGAGTATCCACCAGCACTGCGCCACAATGAGGTGCAATGGATATCAGCAGACTAAGGTGTAAGGTTCTGGAAAATACTCGCTTGAGCCGTGTGTGGATTAATAACTTCAAGAATGCCTCCAGGCCCATGAGCTTTCGTTAAAATAAAACCCTGATACCATTTTGATGACGGTCATTTATCGAAGGTTTGGCTGTAATTGCTTAACTTCTCCATGAGCACGCCGGCAGCTTCGAGCTGATGACGTTCCTCTTCTGTAAGACAGCTCTGGACGGCATTGCTTAACCAGCGATCACGCTGGTCCCGGCTCTCTTGTAGAAGGGCCTTACCGCCCTCAGAAAGGCTGATCCTGACGCGTCGTTTATCGTGAATGTCCGGAGTCCGCTCAATCAATTTTCGTGCGTCCAGCTCTCTGAGCAACGAGGCGAGATTTGAAGATTGCATCCTCTCGGCTTCCGCGATCTGGGTAGGCGTTGCAGCTCCAGCCATTCGATCAATCGCGCTCAGAACCAACATTTGAGACCAGCCTTCCGGATGGTTTTGTGCCTCTTGACGCAGGCGTTTGCTCAAACGTGTCAATTGCTCTCGCAATACTGAAATACTCATTGAAAGCTCCAAAGGACCGCAATGTTCTGGGCGTACAACGGGGCAAAGCGTTGCGGTCAAAAACGTATTGATCTTCTCAAGTGTTGGAAGCGATAAGCTAAACTACATTTACAGCCATCGCAGCAAGCGCGCCGAAATGCGTTCGCTCGAACTGCAAAGGGGTCGCCGTAATATGCCCGGCTGCCAGCGCAGCCGTCTCGGTATTTGTCTGCTCTTCTGTATGACGCTTTTTCAGACTCAGCCAATGGTATTCAACGCCGCGAGGGTCATGCTCTGAACTGACCTCCACATCCTGAACGTGACCAGTACCTTGGGTCGTCAATTTTAAAGGGGAAACCTCACTCAGCAGGCAATCAGGAAAGTTGACGTTCAGGCACACATCTTTTGGCCAGTTCATGTCAATCAGTTGATTAATAACGCTCGGCCCATGAGCAAGCACGACTTCCCAGGATATCGCTCTGCTTTGTGTAGCTGCCTGACTAAGGGCGATTGACGGGACATCGAATAAAAGGCCTGTCATGGCCGCTCCGACAGTTCCAGAAAAGACTGTCTGCACCCCGAGATTGGCGCCCCGATTGACGCCAGATAAAACCAAATCAGGTTGATCGTGACTTAGTAGATGCCCGAGTGCCATAGCCACACAGTCGCTTGGGGTTCCCGTCACTGCAAATCGTCTAGCTCCATGGGAACTGAGTCGCAAAGGCGTATGGAGACTCAATGAGTGCGACGTGCCGCTTTGATCAAGCAAGGGAGCCACAACCCATACCTCGTCTGCGAGCTGGCTTGCAATACGCTCAAGAACCTTCAATCCTGGAGCATCAATCCCGTCATCATTAGTGAGAAGAATACGCTCGAATCTAGAAGTGGGAACACGCATGATCTTCTCCGATAAAATCGAGGCTCATCTTGCTCACCGCGAACAACCTATATTTACATAGCTAAATTCTCATAGCCATATCTGTGAAAAAAACTTCACGCGCCTAGCGGCTCGGATTGACTCCTACGATGCGCAGGTTCCAGACAGCAGATGTGATGCGTTCGTCATTTGAGGACTTACGAAGAGGCCTCGGAGTATGCCCGTTCAGACCATAAAGAAAAGAGAGCGCTACTCCGGAAGGTGTAGGAGCACGCAGGCCAAACCTTTTACCGAAAGCGTTGAAAATGCTTTTTCAGCTTGCGCGTCATGCCCAGCCTCGCCTCGCATCAGGAAACGAACCTGCTTGGCTCGGGCGGTTGTGATAACGGTTTTATACAATTCTTCGCGTATGCGGCCCCTGATGGGTCACCAACCGAAACCACCCCGTCAATTGCCACGTGGCGCTCGGTCGCTACTACCCGAAGGTTGACCGGCTGACCCGTAACGATCCACTGCATCATGCAGCAACGTCTTCACGCTAGCGCAGCGCCTGCATCAGAATCTCATTACAGTTCAACAGGACCTGATCGACCGATGGACCGTGGTCTTTGACCCACCACCCGCATCAAATCTGGCCATACGAGGTAACCACGACAGCTGTAGAAATAGGCGAAAGCAGGATCAAATCTGATTTGCAGGCATTGTAGGGCTCGCTTATTCCGAGCTGTGCACAACTACAAGCAGCTCTGCTTGCGTCTCTGAAACCGTGCGAATGCGATGAGATTTCTGCGCATTGAAATGCAGCGCGTCTCCTTCTTCCAGAATGAGACGCTCGCTACCGAAATCGACCTCCACGCTTCCGCGATGGACATAGACAAACTCTTCCCCCAGATGCTCCTTGAAGGCCGAATGCGCAAATGATTTAGGCGGATAGACCATGAACGGCAGCAAGGCCCTCTGCCCGATGTGTTTCGCTAACGCGACGTGGGTCGCAGCCGCGCCTTTAGGAGAGGCATCACGTTGCTGACGACGAACCAGGCTATAGCCCTCAACTGGCACTGCTTCAGTGCTGAAGAGTTCTTCTGCCTGGACGTTGAGCGCCTTGGCCAACTTGAGCGCCACGGCGATCGAAGGAGAGTTCAAACCTCGCTCTACCTTTGACAAGTAGCTCTTGGTCAATCCCGTCTGGCCTGCCAGCTGCTCAAGGGTCACGCCCATCTTTTTACGCAAAATCTTCAGCTGAACCGACATGCAAAGCTGTCCCCTGGAAAAGAATGAAACATATCTTGTTTATGACACCAAGTGTCATTATTATCATTTCGTGTCCTAGGTCGTTGCAGCGACCACTGAACACGTTTAGCTCTTCGATCAGGTACCTCGACCATGACCATGCAGACATCGAAAGACCAACTCGTCAAGCTCGCCCGTGAGCAAATGCTGACCACGTTGATCGATAACACCTACACATCACGCCAGAAACTCGCTCTGGCCTGTCGAATCCTGTTCGATGGTGGTCACGACTCTGGCCTCGCCGGTCAGGTCACAGCTCGCACGGGCGAGCCGGGTACTTATTATACGCAACAGCTAGGGCTGGGATTCGATGAGATCTCAGCATCCAACCTCCTCATCGTTGATGAGGACCTTACCGTATTGACCGGTAACGGAATGGCCAACCCGGCCAATCGTTTTCATAGTTGGCTGTACCGAGCACGCCCAGATGTGAGTTGCATCATCCACACCCATCCGCTGAACAGCGCAACCTTGTCGATGCTGGAGATACCGCTTGAAATCTCACACATGGACCTTTGCCCGCTTTTCGACGATTGCGCGTTCTTAATGGAATGGCCGGGGGTCCCGGTCGGAAACGAGGAGGGCGAAATCATCTCCAGGGCAATTGGGGACAAGCGAGCGATCCTGCTTTCTCACCATGGCCTGCTGGTCGCTGGAAGCTCAATCGAAGAGGCCTGTGTGCTGGCTCTGCTGTTCGAGCGCGCTGCCAGGATGCAGTTACTAGCCATGAGCGCAGGTGAAATCCGTCCAATTCCGGAGGCACTGGGCAGAGAGGCCCATGACTGGATCTCCACACCAAAACGTCATGGCGCTGCGTTTAGCTACTACGCACGCCGTGCATTGCGTGCCCACGCTGACTGCTTGGGCTAATTGAAGCTGCACTCATTCTCAGAAAATTGTACGGGGCTTATTTATGTCTGCACCTCAAGTTCGCGGCGTCATCGGCTACACCATCACTCCATTCGGTGCTGATGGTTCAGTTGATCTGGATGCGTTGGGCAAGTCCATCGAACGCCTCATTCAGTCCGGAGTGCACGCAATCGCTCCTTTGGGCAGCACAGGGGAAGGAGCCTACCTGTCCGACAGCGAGTGGGAATCGGTCGTACGTTACAGCCAGGAAAAGATCAGCGGGCGCGTACCGACTGTCGTCAGCGTTTCGGACCTAACCACTTCGCGCACCGTGCAGCGCGCCAAGTTGGCCGAATCCTGTGGCGCCACAGCAGTGATGGTACTGCCGGTCTCCTACTGGAAGCTGACCGAGACCGAGATCGTCGATCACTACAAAGCCGTCGGTGCAGCTATCAACATCCCGATCATGCTTTACAACAACCCAGGCACCAGCGGAACCGACCTTGCCGTTGACCTGATCCTACGCATCCTGAGTGAAGTCATAAACGTCACGATGGTCAAGGAAAGTACCGGCGACATTCAGCGCATGCACCGTTTGTACAAAGCAACTGGTGGCCGGATCGCTTTCTTCAACGGTTGCAATCCGCTCACCCTTGAAGCGCTTATCGCCGGCGCAACTGGCTGGTGCACCGCCGCACCAAACCTCATCCCAGAGCTGAATCTCGCTCTTTGGAATGCTGTTCAGAATGAAAACTTGCTGGAAGCACGAGCGCTGTTTTATCGCCAGTACGAATTGTTGGAGTACATCACTCGTCGCGGCCTGCCCACAACAATCAAGGCCGGTCTGAAGATGCTGGGGTTGGATGTCGGCGCGCCGCGCCTGCCTTTGCAGCCCCTGGACGCTAAAGACACCATTTACCTCAAAGGTCTACTGGACGAGCTTTCTTCGGAATAATGGTTTGGCTGGAGTGCCCGACAGCACCTCGCTGCCAGACATGCCCCATCACCCATTACGCATTCGAACACCCGCTACCTCCCCTTTCGCCTTTGCTGGGCCACCATGAGATATCTGCCATGAGAGTACATTTCATCGTCCACGAATCATTCGAAGCGCCTGGAGCATATGAAACCTGGGTCCGCGAGCGAGGCTACAAAATCAGCTACTCCCGCGTCTACGCCAACGAGGTTCTGCCGAGTAATGCGGACAATATCGATCTTCTGGTAGTGCTGGGTGGGCCGCAAGCCCCCGCAACCACCGTTGAGCAGTGCCCTCACTTTGATGCCGTCGCTGAATGCCGCTTGATCCGCCAGGCAATCGTTGCCAGAAAAGCGGTCGTGGGCATCTGCCTCGGCTCCCAACTAATCGGAGAGGCACTGGGTGCACAGTTTGGGCACAGTCCAGAAAAGGAAATCGGAAAGTACCCGATTAGTCTGACTGCCGATGGTAAAGCTAACAGCAAAGTCGCCCATTTTGGCGACGTGCTCGAGGTCGGCCATTGGCACAACGATATGCCGGGCCTTACCGCCGACGCAAAAATTCTCGCTGTAAGTGAAGGTTGCCCTCGACAGATCGTCGAGTACGGCACATTGGTTTATGGATTCCAATGTCACATGGAATTTACCAGCGAAGTCGTAGAGCTTCTGATAGCAGCCTCGGAGCCTGAACTGAACACTCTCTCCGACCGGCGCTTTGTCCAGCAGTCCGCAGCGCTGCGCGCTAACAACTGGAATGAGATGAATCAAAAGCTGTTCACCTTTCTGGATAAGCTCGTCACCGAGTACCGAGCAACTAACGTCCTATGACCATAACCCTCGGTTAAGCGATATCCGCAAAAATGAGTCATCAGGTCATGAAGGACGACCGACCTCGCCATGGCGTCAGAACATGCCCAATGCCATCATCGTTTCCAGTCGACCCAGCAGACATTCGACCTCAGCAAACCCCTGCAATCGCCGATAACAGCCACGTGCTGCAACAGTGAACAAAACGCGTGGCGCTGGGTAACCTTGAGCAGGCACTCCGCCCCGCAATTGGACATTACTGCTTTCCGGCGCTACGTTTCGCGACAGATGGCTGCTTGTCCGGGCGCATAACGCTCGATCGGTACTACTGCCTTCAGCTTCGAAAGACTTGCCAACTGCTTTAGAGATCGTCGCTTCACCCATGACAGAAGCTCAATCAGCTCTCCGACCTGACAATCTGCAACGCAAAAAAAAATCTGGAAATCCGCATTTTCATGGGCCTTCCAGATTTTCGAAATGGTGGGTCGTGTGGGATTCGAACCTACGACCAATTGGTTAAAAGCCAACTGCTCTACCAACTGAGCTAACGACCCTCTGTTGTGTGGCGCGTATCTTACTGATTTTTATGAGTAATACAACACCTATTTTAAAAAAACTTAAAAATAACGCGTCGGGTCTGCTACGCCAGCAGCGGCGAAGCCTTCTGCACGCAGGCGGCAGCTATCGCATTTGCCGCACGCACGGCCCTGATCGTCGGCCTGGTAGCAGGAAACCGTCAGCGCGTAATCGACGCCCAGTACAGTGCCTGCCTTGACGATGTCAGACTTGCTCAGGTTCTGCAGCGGTGCGCGGATGGTGAAGCCCTGCCCTTCCACACCGGCCTTGGTCGCCAGATTCGCCATGCGCTCAAAGGACTCGACGAACTCGGGACGGCAATCCGGGTAGCCCGAATAATCCACAGCGTTCACGCCGATGAAGATGTCGCGTGCGCCCAGCACTTCTGCCCAGCCCAGGGCCAACGATAGGAAGACAGTGTTGCGGGCCGGCACGTACGTTACCGGAATGCCCTCTGAGGGCGTCTCAGGGACTGCAATGGAGCTGTCGGTCAACGCCGAGCCGCCAATGCCATTGAGATTCAAGCCGATCACCTTGTGCTCGATCGCACCGAGGTCGCGAGCTACCTGCGCGGCTGCGTCGAGCTCGGCGCGATGACGCTGACCGTAGTCGAAACTCATGGTGTAGCAGGCGTAGCCTTCAGCACGGGCCATGGCGACGACAGTTGCGGAGTCGAGGCCACCGGACAGCAGGATTACGGCTCTTTTCTCGGTCATGTTCAATTCACTCATCTCAGCGCCCCGGCTCGTCGTCCCAAAGAAATTTATGCAGCTGCATCTGCAAGCGTACAGGCAGGTTGTCCGCCACTATCCAGTCGGCCAGATCACGGCCTTTCAGCTCATGATGACTGGCAGAGAACAGAACCTCGCCAGCCCGGCGATCAAGCCCGTACTGAATGAGCTTGGAAACCGCCCAGTCGTAATCCTCCCGCGAACAGATCACGAATTTGACCTGATCGTTGGGCGTGAGCAGCTCCATGTTTTCGTAGCGGTTGCGCGTGACCTCTTTCGACCCAGGGGTCTTGAGGTCAACGACTCGACTGACCCGGGGGTCGACCGCCGAGATATCCAGCGCGCCGCTGGTTTCCAGCGACACTTCATAGCCCTCGTCACAGAGGCGCTTGAGCAATGGAATCGCATTGGGCTGGGCCAGTGGCTCGCCGCCGGTCACGCATACGTAGCGAGGACGATAGGCCGCGACCTGGCCCATGATGTCGTCGAGCGTATGGATGGTGCCGCCAGTAAATGCGTAGGCGCTGTCACAGTACTGGCAGCGCAAGGGGCAACCAGTGAGGCGTACAAATACGGTGGGCAGCCCAGCCGTACGGGTTTCACCCTGCAACGAGTGAAATATTTCGGTGATGCGTAATGTGTCTTGCATATCAGCCACGGGCGTAACAGCTAAACAGGCCGTCCGCCTCCGTCAGGCACTTCAAGGAACCCTGCACTCGCAGAATCCAGAGAAGCGTAATGGGTGTACCGGAATTTCGGGTGCGAGATTCTAACGAAAAAAGCCGCGACGAGCGCGGCTTTCTTGATTTGCGAGTCAGGACATCACAGTCGCTGAAGGTCTCGCTGCGCCAACTGGGCGGCAGATGTACCCGGATACTGGGCAACAACCTGCTGCAGAATGCCTTTGACCTTGTCATTGTGACCCAGGCGGCGTTCTACATCGGCCAGCTTGTACAGCGAATCAGGCACCTTGGCGTGCTTCGGGTATTGCTGACTCACCTTGGCGAATGCCTGACCTGCGCCTTGAAGGTCGCCTTTGGCCAGATTCACCTCGCCCAGCCAGTATTGGGCATTGCCCGCATACGAACTGTTCGGATACTTGCGCAGGAATGCTGTGAAGGCCTGACTGGCCTTGTCGAAATCCTTTGCCTTGATCAAATCGAAGGCTGCTTCGTAATAAAGCTTTTCCTTCGCCGGGTCAGGAGGCTCTGTGCCTGCTGCCGGTGCCTGAGCGGCTTGAGCCGACGGCGTCCCACTGGCATCTACAGCGCCACCAGAAGGTTGAGAATTATTGGTAGCCGGAGCGGCTGCGCCACTGGCTATACGCTGATCGAGTTCCTGATAACGCTCCAGAGCTTCCTGCTTCATGCGCTGGATATCGTTCTGCTGAACCTCGACAAGCCCGCGCAAACGCGCGATTTCTTCCTGCATTTGCTGCAACTGCATGAACAGCTGACCTTGTGCCGAGGGAGGAGGTGTTACCCCTCCCCCGGCATAGGCGCCGGACGTGCCATAACCCGCTGGCGGATAACTGCTGCTGCCAGAGCCAGAATTGTTATCGACCACAGGAGCCGCACCCAACGCTGAAAGCGGAAGGGCGAGGGCCAAAACGGTTAGAGCACGTCGGCACGTTCGCATGTCAAATTACTTACGCAGTTCGACGCGACGGTTCTGAGCCCACGACTGCTCGTCGTTGCCGGTAGCAACTGGACGCTCTTCGCCGTAGGAAACCAGTTCCAGCTGAGCTGGGGAAACACCTTGCA